>Ga0208223_1000029_pt1 | contig 36659 bp, 29 predicted proteins | sample LakMenE07Oct09ns_FD_150678 | JGI IMG/M metagenome (GOLD analysis project Ga0208223, IMG submission 150678) | Freshwater microbial communities from Lake Mendota, WI - 07OCT2009 deep hole epilimnion ns (SPAdes) | ecosystem: Environmental > Aquatic > Freshwater > Lake > Epilimnion/Euphotic zone ...
ACCAATCTTACTAAGCTGTTCTTTGATCTGGCTGAGCATTCGAGGACCAAACTCCTCAACTAAGTTTGCAAAGACCTCACGTTTTTTCGGTCGTTTGCCATCAGAGTCTTCAACTGTGTTTCTCCATTCCTCTGCTGCGACATCGTCAACTTTGGTAACCGTAATGAGCATTGAGCAAGGATCGCTTTCTGGGTCATCAGTCGCTCCCACCAACCGATCCCAATAACCACTGGTACGTAGCAACTCAATTGTTGATTCTGTCGGTCCAGCCCGATCAACTACAACAATTACCGCGCGTGCTTCTTCACCGACGTATCTGCTAGTGACGGTGCGATAAGTGTCATTTGCAATCCCGACGCCTGGTAAATCTACTAATGTCACACCAGCTTTGAGAACATCGGAAGGCCAGCCGACATGAATTTCCTCAATCAATGGAGACAAAAATCCAGCAGCATGGGCCTTGAGATCGTCCATGAATTCTTTTTTATCATCACCTTGGCATTTTTCGTGACTGCGATTCGTGCGACTAGGCTTAATAACTTCCTTAACTCTATCGATTCGTTTTTGATCATCCGCATCCAGAGTGGAATGCCATCTTAATTTTCCATCACAGGCAACGCGGAGTGCATCAACGAGGTAAGGAAGGGGTTTGTCACTGAACTGATTGCCGGTAACGATTTGTTTAGCCTGTTTTATAAACCCTTCGATTGGGTCATGAGTCGGCCCATCACTACTGGACGATTCGGTTGTAATGGTTGCACGCTCAAGAAGATCCTGTCTTTCATCATCATTTAATTCATGTTGAAAGTCACTAGGTTCATCAACTGAGGGTTCTTTAGTTAGGGTAGTATTCTGCTTTGCTTTGGACTTTTGTTGATGAGTCAGACGACTTTCCAATGCAAATGCAACGTTCCATAAATGCTTGCGAGGTTGGTATGTCACCTTAAAAGTAGGGATCTCACTATAAAATACCTTAGTAGCCTGAGCTGTTAAAGGACCTATACCACCAGCTGGCAGAACCTGCTCCTTACCGGCTGCTAGTGCATTCAGCAGTGTGCTTTTTCCAATGCCAGAGTTTCCAAGAAAACACACCGTGATCGAATCAGGCATGGCTAAAAGCTTTTTTAGCCGCTCATAGTCGTTTTCAAAACCAGCAATCCGCTCTTTCGAATGGATTTCAAAAAAAGGTTTTGCATGTGTTTCATACCATTGCAACAACTGCTGCTCTTTCATTCGATCTCCTTATAAGTTTTATTATTACTAACGCTGAAAATCTTGGAAACGTAGCGAAAGCGAAGTGAAGATTTTTAGTCCCCGATAGGCGTAGCGCCGGGCGGGTTATCGTAGCGAAGCGAAGAAAACCTGCAAGGCATCGCGAAACGCCGTCAAGTCATTTGGAACCTATGTCTCGATCCCCTTGCTGGGTCGATACGAGGTGACGAGGCCGAATAGGGGCCGCCGAAGGCAATAATGGTCAGTCATTTTTCGCCGCTGAAATAGGTGGGACCCATTTCAGCTTTACGCGAAAAAATGCTGGCGCTCTTAATTTACTTCAATTTCGCCGCTTCTGCCGCTCGACGAGTAATTTCCGCCCAATCGCCAGCATCGACTAAATCAGCCGGTGCCATCCAAGAGCCGCCAACACAAGCGACATTGCTCAATGCCAAATATTCAGGCGCATTTTTAGGATTAACGCCGCCAGTTGGGCAGAAGGTGACTTGTGGTAGTGGTGCGCCGATGGATTTCAACATCGGGATACCGCCAGCCGCTTCGGCTGGGAAAAATTTCATCGCGGTAATGCCTTTTTCCAATAGCTTCATTACTTCGCTAGGGGTAATCACGCCCGGCAAAATTGGCACGCCAGAAGCAATCGCCGCATCAATCACGCTATCGGTTACACCGGGGCTAACGATAAATTCAGCACCCGCATCAATCGCTTGTTGCAGGGTTTCGGTGTTGATGATGGTGCCAGCGCCGACAATAGCGCCTGGGACTTCGGCTTTGATTTTGCGAATTGCATCCAATGCAACTGGGGTACGCAAAGTGATTTCCAATACTTTCAAACCGCCATCGACCAAGGCTTTGGCTAAAGGTACAGCTTGATCGAGTTGGTTGATGACCATGACCGGCATTACCGGTGAAGTGGTCATGACTTCTTTAATGGTTACAGCCATGTTGAGTCCAGTGTTAAGTTAAGTGATAAATGAATTAATCGATGAAAAATAGATTGGTTGCGCCAGTTTCAGCAGAAGATGCATTAGCTCTGAATGCACCGAATAACTCACGCCCCATGCCAACATGATGGCCTTTAGCGCTGTTAGCAACCGCAACACGGGCATCAAATTCTGCTTGATCGACTTGCACGTTGACCTCGCCAGTTTGGGTGTTCAAGACAATCACATCACCATCGCGGACTTTGGTTAATGGGCCACCATCAATACATTCTGGGCACATATGAATTGCTGATGGCACTTTGCCTGATGCGCCTGACATACGGCCATCAGTGATTAAAGCGACTTTAAAGCCACGGTCTTGCAATACCCCCAGTGGCGGTGTCAGTTTGTGTAACTCTGGCATTCCGTTGGCTTTCGGGCCTTGGAAGCGTAATACTACGATGCAGTCTTTTTCTAATTCGCCACGTTTAAACGCTGCAACCACGTCATCTTGATCATCAAACACCACTGCTGGTGCAGTAACGACTTGATGTTGCTCGGCAACTGCAGAAATTTTAGAAACCCCGCGACCTAAATTACCGTGCATGACATGCAAACCGCCGCCAGCCGCAAATGGCTGAGCAACACTGCTAATCACGGTATTGTCTAAAGCCTGTTCAGGGCCTGCTTGCCAGCTTAATTGACCATCAAGCAGTTTTGGCTCTTGGTTGTATTGCGCCATACCGCGTTGGTCGCCGATGGTGAGAATATCGCCATGCAATAAGCCGTTGCGTAAAAGCTCGGCAATTAACACACCCATGCCGCCAGCAGCTTGGAAGTGGTTGATGTCGGCTGAGCCATTTGGATAAATTTTGGCCAATAACGGAATGATTTTTGACAATTTATCAAAATCATCCCAGTTGATAATAATCCCCGCCGCGCGAGCAATCGCGATTAAATGGATGGTGTGATTGGTAGAGCCACCAGTGGCTAATAAACCAATCACCGCATTCAAAATTGCTTTTTCATTAATCACATGGGCGATAGGGCGGAAGTCATTGCCCAAAGCGGTAAATTTCAAGACTTGTTTAGCAGCTGCTTTAGTCAGTTCGTCACGTAATGGTGTGTAAGGATTGACGAACGAGCTGCCTGGCAAATGCAAGCCCATAATTTCAACCATCATTTGGTTGCTGTTGGCGGTGCCGTAGAAAGTACAAGTGCCGGGGCTGTGGTAAGACTGTGATTCAGATTCGAGTAATTCTTTACGACCGACTTTGCCTTCTGCATAAAGCTGACGAATCCGCACTTTTTCTTTATTCGACAAGCCGCTAGGCATTGGGCCGGCTGGGACAAAAACCGCTGGTAAATGCCCAAAGCTCAATGCGCCCATTAACAAGCCCGGTACAATTTTGTCGCAAACGCCTAAATACAGCACCGCATCAAACATATTGTGGCTTAGGCCAATTGCGGTTGACATAGCAATGATGTCGCGGCTGAACAAGGATAATTCCATGCCAGGTTGGCCTTGAGTGACGCCGTCACACATCGCCGGTACACCACCAGCAAACTGCGCCACACCACCGGCTTCGCGCACTGCTTGTTTAATCAGGGCTGGGTAATCTTTATACGGTTCGTGGGCTGACAACATATCGTTGTAAGCAGAAATAATCGCGACATTGGCTTTTTCAGCATGGGCTAAATCATCTTTTTCGCTGGATGCGCAAGCAGCAAAACCATGTGCCAAGTTGCCACAAGCTAATTTAGCGCGGTGTGGGCCTTTTTCAATCGCGGCATCGACATTGGCCAGATAAGCAGCACGGGTTTCGCGGCTGCGTTCAATCACTTGCTGGGTAACTTGTTCTAATATGGGATGCATGAGGCGCTCCTGAATGGCGAAAATCGACGCGTCGAATCGTGGAAATAATGAAATGAACTGGGCTTAGATTGGCTCTAAACCCAGTTGATAGATGGCTTAAGGCGCCCAGTAAAGCTCAACAGGTACTTGCTCTTGATGCAAAATGGCCCGAATTGGCATTTCTTCGACTGGGCCAGGTTTCATGGCTTGGTCGAATACCGCCAGTTTATCTTCGCCAGTAATCAAAATAATGATGCGGTCACATTTCATTAAACCCGCTAATGTCAACGACATCCGCTCAGTCAGCGGGCCGGTGACAGCGCTCGGTTTAGCTTTAATCGCTACCGTCAATTGCTCGTTGCTGGGTTTTAATGCTGTTGCTAAGCCATCAGCATAAGGAAATAACGAGGCGGTATGGCCATCATTACCCATGCCAACAATCGCAACAGTAAACGGCAGTGGTAGCGCGTTGTAATTGGCTTCGGTTTCCGAATGGCCGCGCGAAGCACTGTTTGAATTGGTTTTCATGCCAGTAAAGGTGGCCGCTTTCGCGTTATTAATCAGCAAGGTGCGCTTGATTAAACCTTCATTGCTGGCTTCATGATCTGGGCTTACCCAGCGCTCGTCAACCAAGGCAACTTTAACTTTTTTCCAAGCCAGTTCCATTTTTGACAGAGCGTTATAAAGCGGAGCAGGTGTGGTGCCGCCAGAAACTAATAAGGTAGCGGAGCCTTGTTTGCTCAAAGATTCCGAGATGAAATCTTGGCATTCAGCCGCCAGTGTGGTGAACAAGTGATTGCGTTGCTCAAAGTGGAATTCTCTAACCATAGCAGTGTTTCTCAATTAATCAGTCCAGAATAACTTAAAACAGTAGGGGGTTTGCGTAACGATCTAGCTTTAGTTATGTAGCAGTAAACAACTAAAGTCCGGCTCGCCCCATGATGAGCCGGATAAAACTTTTATTCTTCCCAAGCGCGTCCATCACGGGCTAATAAAGCCACTGATGCTACTGGACCCCAGCTACCTGCTGGGTAAGGTTTAGGTGCGCTATGGTTTTGTGCCCAAGCAGACTGGATGGAATCGACCCAAGTCCAAGCTTGTTCAATTTCTTCACGGCTTAAAAACAGGGTTGGATTGCCGCGTAAGGCTTCTAAAATCAGTTTTTCATAACCGCCAAAAAGACGATTCTTTTTAAATGTTTCTGAAAAACTTAAATCCAACTTGGTTTGTTGCAATTTGATATTGCCGTCAATCCCAGGGATTTTATTCAACATCATCACATCAACCCCTTCATTGGGTTGTAAGTGAATGATTAATTTATTCGCCGGTAACTCTTTAAAACTGTCTTTAAAAATATTGTGTGGCAGTTGCTTAAAGTTGACGACGATTTCGGTGCGTTTATTCGGGGTACGTTTGCCGGTACGCATGTAAAACGGTACACCAGCCCAACGCCAGTTATCAATATCAACCCGTACAGCAACAAAGCTTTCGGTCGTGCTTTCGGTATTGGCCCCGTCTTCTTCTAAATAGCCTGGCACCGCAGAGCCTTTGATATAGCCTGATGTATATTGGCCGCGAACGGTTTTATCATCGACATTATTCGGCGTGATAGGGCGCAAAGCTTTTAAGACTTTGATTTTTTCGCTGTGGATGCTTTCCGCTGATAAATCTGCCGGTGGCTCCATCGCCACAAAAGTCAAAATTTGTAGCAAATGGTTTTGCAACATGTCACGTAACTGGCCGGTTTTATCGAAATACTCCCAGCGGCCTTCGATACCAATATCTTCACCAACAGTGATTTGAATATGGTCGATGGTGTTGTGATCCCAGTTGGTGGTGAAAATCGAATTAGCAAAGCGCAATGCCAACAAGTTCAATACCGTTTCTTTGCCCAGATAATGGTCGATGCGATAAACCTGATCTTCGTGGAATACATCCGCCACCACATCATTAATTTCTTGTGATGATTTCAAGTCATTGCCGATGGGTTTTTCCATCACCATTCTTGATTCGCGATTCAAAATTCCACAGCTTTGCAAACCTTGGCAAATGTTTTTAAACAGAAACGGCGCAACCGCAAAATAATTCACCATTACCCGTTTTTCGGTATCAACCACATTATGCAATTGTTGATATTGCTCGGCTTGAGTGAGGTCGATTTTTAGATAAGACAAGCGTTTAGAAAAGCGCTCCCACATTGCATCATCAATGCTGTTATTTAAAAATGACTGCAAACTTTTATGAGCAATTTCGACAAAACCTTCGCTGGTTTCATCCAATCTATCGACGCCAATAATCCGAGTATCGGCTTCTAATAAATTATTTTTTTCTAAACGATACAAAGAAATCAATAGCTTACGCTTGGATAAATCGCCTAGTGCGCCGTAGATAACCAAATCGCAGGGTTTGAATGTGTTGTTTGTCATTTTGTTAAATTAAAGCGTCTAAACTGTACTGATTGCAAATTTGCAAGCAATTGAATTCAGGCGGGAGTTAATAATGCCTGCATTATAAGGTGGGCTGTAGGCTGTAAACAAGTTTACTGCCTAGACCACTGCGATTTGTGTTAGCTATTTTTTAACAATTGCTTCAAATGATACAAAGCGTCTAAGGCTTGTCTTGGGCTTAAATTGTCGGGATTAATTTCCTCTAAGGCATCCAGCGCTGGGTGATTTTCTGGACTACTGAATAAATCCAATTGATTAACTGGCATATGCGTTTTCTGCTCAATCACCGCCGAATTTTCCAATTGCTGTAGCTTGGTTTTTGCCTGACTAATCACCGCTTGCGGTACACCCGCTAACGCCGCCACTTGTAAACCATAACTTTGGCTGGCTGGACCGTCTTTCACTGCATGGAGAAACACAATTTTGTCGCCATGTTCCATCGCATCCAAATGAACATTATGGATATTGGCTTGTTCTTCGGCTAAGGTGGTTAATTCAAAATAATGGGTGGCGAACAAGGTAAAAGCTTGGGTTTTTCGAGCCAAATAATCAGCACAAGCCCAAGCCAGCGACAAACCATCAAAAGTGCTGGTGCCACGGCCAATTTCGTCCATCAAAATTAAACTATTGCTGGTAGCGTTATGCAGAATATTGGCGGTTTCCGACATTTCCACCATAAAAGTCGAACGACCACTGGCTAAATCATCAGACGCGCCGATACGGGTAAAAATTTTATCGATAGGGCCACAGCGCAATGATTTGGCTGGCACATAACAGCCAATATGCGCGAGTAAAACAATCAAAGCCGCTTGGCGCATATAAGTCGATTTACCGCCCATGTTCGGGCCGGTAATCACCAGCATTCGTCTTTCACTGGAAAAATTCAGATCGTTGGCGACAAACGGCAGACTGGATAATTGCTCCACCACCAAATGCCGACCAGCTTCAATTTCAATGCCTGTTTGTTGATTTAAAACCGGCTGCGATAAATTCAAGCTATCCGCTCGTTCGGCAAAATTCACCAAGACATCTAATTCCGCTAAAGCGATGGCGCATTGCTGTAAATCGAATAATGCGTCACCGAGACGATTCAATAAATCATCATACAAAGCCTTTTCAAAACTCAGCGATTTGTCACGGGCGCTTAACACCTTGTCTTCAAAGATTTTCAGTTCTTCAGTGATATAGCGTTCTGCGCCTTTTAAAGTTTGTTTGCGGCTGTAATGAACTGGGACTTTATCGGCTTGGGTATTTGAAATTTCGATGTAATAGCCGTGCACTCGATTGTAGTTAACTTTAAGGGTGGCGATGCCGGTGGCTTGGCGTTCGCGTAGCTCCATATCAATCAAAAACTGATCAGCGTTTTGGCTGAGATTGCGTAACTCGTCCAGTTCAGGATGATAGCCTTCAGCAATCACACCGCCATCACGAATCAACACCGGCGGATTATCGACAATCGCCCGTTGTAACAACGATAACAACTCAGGCTGTTCACGCAATTGCGAGCGCAAGGCTTCCAGATGAGGATTGTCACTATCAGCTAACAAGTTTTGTAAGCTAGGCAATGCGCCCAAGGTATGCCGCAAAACCAATAAATCACGCGGTCTGGCCGACTTTAAAGCAATCCGCGAACTAATCCGCTCAATATCACCGACTTGGCGCAAATTGGTTTGGATGTCATTAAAACCTTGGTTTTCCAGCAAACTAGCAACACAAGCATAACGACCTTTAATCACCGCATGATCACGCAACGGTCGATGTATCCAGCGCCGCAAGCAACGACTACCCATTGCGGTAATCGTTTTATCCAATACGCCCAATAAAGTAAATTGCATTTGCCCGCTAGGATGGCTGTCCAACTCCAGATTACGACGACTAGCGGCATCCAAGCTGATGCTATCGTCACAATCTTCAACGCTAATGCCTTGAATATGGGGCAGGGCGCTTTGTTGCGTGTCGCGCAAATACTGTAATAAACAGCCCGCCGCGCAAATCGCCGCCGGTAAATGTTCGCAACCAAAGCCTTTTAAATCGTGGCTGTTGAATTGTTTGAGAATCAATTGACGGCAACTGTCTAAATCAAAATGCCACGGTGGGCGGCGGCATAAACCTTTGCGTTCTTTGATTGACGGCGGTAATGCAAAATCTTCGCTGAACAATAATTCGGCAGGATTTAGGCGTTCGATTTCGCTTAATAGCTGATTTTCGCTGTCTAATTGCTGCAAAACGAATTTGCCGCTGGTTAAATCCAAACAGGCCAAACCAAAGCTTTTACTAAATACCGCCAAAGCCACTAATAAATTGTCTTTGCGATCTTCCAGCAAGGCTTCATCAGTCACCGTACCTGGCGTTACCACTCGCACCACTTGCCGTTCAACTGGGCCTTTCGATTTAGCGGGATCACCAATTTGCTCACAAATCGCAATCGATTCGCCTTGTTTTAATAAGCGAGCAATATAGTTTTCAGCAGCATGGTAAGGCAGGCCAGCCATCGGAATCGGTTGACCACCGGAATGACCGCGAGCAGTTAAAGTGATGTCCAGCAATTGCGCGGCTTTTTTGGCGTCATCAAAAAACAGCTCATAAAAATCGCCCATTCGGTAAAAAACCAAAGTGTCTGGATGTTGCGCTTTGATGCCGAAATACTGCTGCATCATTGGCGTATGTTGTGATTCTTTGGATTTATTCGGATCTTGATTTTTCATTTGTCTCAGTAGCTAAATGCCTTTGAAAGCTATCAACAGGGCATTGGTAGAAGTTGTTGCTTGGTTGATATTGTCGCTTGAGAGAAACTTAAAAACTAGTATGAAGCTGTTTTCTGTTGAATTGCACCTTAAAACGCTGTTTATATAGCAAATCACTGCTGCCAAACACAATTCCCACCACTGGCCTTAGCGATTTTCGCTAAACGCTGCTCATGAGCCTCCAGATCTTCATCAGAACAACGAATCACTTTCAACGGTGCTCTATCTGCCGATAAACGCACAATGGCTTGTTGCCCACCACCTTGACCATCATGTTCATCTAATAACGAGAATTGCCCGCCGGTCATCAACAAATAAACATCGGCCAGAATCTCGGCGTCTAATAAAGCGCCATGCAGTTCACGGTGGCTGTTGTCTATGCCATAACGCTTACATAAAGCATCCAAACTATTACGCGCACCGGGATGTTTTTTACGGGCATAAGCCAAGGTATCCAGCACCCCACACTGCGCTTCAATCGCACCAGCACTATGATTCAGCAAGCCTAATTCGTGATTTAAAAAGCCAACGTCAAACGGTGCATTGTGAATAACTAGCTCCGCGCCTTTGGCAAATGCCAAAAAGTCATCGACCACATCAGCAAACTTGGGTTTATCGCGTAAAAATTCGTTGGTAATGCCATGCACTTCAATCGCACCGGCATCAATTTCACGTTCGGGGTTGATATAAACGTGGAAACGATTTTGAGTTAAACGACGATTGATCAGCTCAACACAGCCAATTTCAATAATCCGGTGGCCTTCTTTGGGATTGATACCAGTGGTTTCGGTATCGAGTACCACTTGGCGCAGTTTACGAGAGGCTGGCATCTTGATTAAGTCCTGTTAGCAAAGCTTTTGAGTAATTCGGTTTGTACTTGAAACACGGGGTCTGGCCCAGCTTGTAAACGTAGATATTGACCATCGGTTTGTAATAACCAAGCTTGAGAATTGTCTTGTTTATAGGCTTGCAAGTCACTCAATACTCGATCAGCCAGTTTTTTATCACTAATCGGGAAGCAGACTTCAACCCGTTTAAACATATTACGGGTCATTAAATCTGCGCTAGAGGCATAAACCGCCCAGTCGCCACTGTTATAAAACGCATAGATTCGGGTGTGTTCCAAAAAGCGGCCAACGATAGAACGGACTTCAATGTTATCCGAAATACCTGGAATTCCAGGCCGTAAACAGCAAATCCCGCGCACAATCAGTTTGATTTTTACCCCAGCCTGCGAAGCCCGATACAAAGCCTGAATCGCTTGCTCTTCGACAATCGCATTGACCTTGATAATGATTTTCGCGGGTTTGCCTTTACGGGCGTTGTCAGCTTCTTTATCAATCATTTTGATTAAGCCGGGATGCAGGGTAAACGGCGATTGCAGTAATTTGTTTAATTTCGTTACCTTGCCCAAACTGGTCAGCTGCATAAACACCCGACGCACATCTTCGCCTAACTCTTTTTCGCAGGTAAACAAACCATAATCGGTATAGAGCTTAGCGGTTTTTGGGTGATAGTTGCCGGTGCTTAAATGCACATAATTGCGCAGATGATTGCCTTCTTTGCGTAACACTAAACACATCTTGGCATGGGTTTTATAACCCACCACGCCATACACCACATGCGCAGCCGCTTCTTGTAGTTTAGCCGCTAAGCCAATATTGTCTTTTTCATCAAATCGAGCTCGTAGCTCAATCACCACCGTCACTTCTTTACCGGCTTTAGCGGCTTTGATTAGAGCTGCCACCACTGGCGAATCAACACCGGTACGATACAAAGTCTGTTTGATCGCCAAAACATCAGGATCAGCCGCCGCTTGGCGGATAAAATCCACTACCGGGGAGAATGATTCATAAGGATGATGCAGCAAAATGTCGTGTTTGCGGATGCTGGCAAAAAAGTCTTTATTACGCCCCAAGCTGTTAGGGGTACTGGGTTTGAAGGTTGGGAACTTTAATTCAGGGCGGTCGATTAAATTATAAATCGTCTGCACGCGGCTTAAATTAACCGGCCCTTCGGCTAAAAATAACCTTGAGGCGGTTAAATCAAAACGCGCCATCAAGAAATTCACGGTTTCTTCGGGGCAATTGGCATCAATCTCTAAACGTACTTCGTCACCGTAGTTACGCATCGCCAATTCGCCTTCCACCGCCATCATCAAATCGTCAATTGCATCATCATCAACGAAAAAGTCGCTGTTTCGGGTCACACGAAATTGGTGGCAGCCTTTGACAGTCATGCCATGGAATAAATCAGTAATAAAAGCGTGAATAATCGACGACAAAAACACAAAGTCATAAGGGCCGCTTTCGGTTTCAGAAACCGGCAATTGAATAATGCGGGGCAGGGCGCGTGGAGCTTGCAAAATCGCCCGTCCACTGTTGCGACCAAATGCATCTTTGCCAGTCAAAGAAATGATGAAATTTAAACTTTTATTCAGAATCCGTGGAAACGGGTGAGCAGAATCCAAACCCACTGGGGTCAAAATCGGTAAAAGTTCTTCGTTAAAATATTTTTCCAACCAACTACGCTGCGCAGGAGACCAGTTATCACGACGTAAAAAGCGAATGTTGTCAGCTTCTAAACAAGGAATTAAAACTTCATTCAAAATCCGATATTGCTCGCTGACTAAGGCATGAGCTTTAACTGAGATTTTTTCTAGCTGCTCGTTAATCGTTAAACCATCGCTACTAATCACATTGGCATCCATCTCCGCCATTTGCAACAAACTAGCCACTCGCACTTCGTAGAATTCATCGAGATTGGAACAAGAAATACACAAGTAATTCAAGCGTTCCAGCAAAGGCAGCGACTCATCCAAGGCTTGAGCCAGTACCCGAACATTAAACTCTAACAAGCTCAGTTCACGGTTAATGTAAAACTCGGGATTGTTTAAATCGATGGATTCCATAGTCAGATTCAGTAGGTTAAGGCGATTTTCCGATTATAGATGAAATATGACGAGGGAATTGTTACGGTTTGTGTGGCAGGGCTTATTGGACAGGTTTTGCTATAATCCCGCGCTATTGGTTTTTTACATTCCTTAATATATGAATTTTCCCACTATCGAATCTTTTGTCGGCAACACGCCTTTAGTCCGTTTGCAGCGTTTGCCGGGCGAAACCAGCAACACTATTTTGGTTAAGCTTGAAGGTAATAACCCAGCGGGTTCAGTTAAAGATCGTCCCGCGTTAAGCATGATTCAACACGCCGAAGCTCGCGGCGACATTAAGCCCGGCGACTGTTTAATTGAGGCGACTAGCGGTAATACCGGTATTGCTTTGGCGATGGCGGCGGCGATTAAGGGCTATAAAATGATTCTAATCATGCCCAACAATATGAGCGCCGAGCGGATTGCTTCGATGAAAGCGTATGGGGCTGAGATTATCTTGACGCCAGCCGCTGGCAGTATGGAAGGGGCGATTGATTTAGCCAGAGCCATGCAAGCCGAAGGCAAGGGTTTAATTCTCGATCAATTTGCTAATTCAGATAATCCTTTAGCGCATTACGAAAGCACAGGGCCAGAAATCTGGCGCGACACTCACGGTCAAATCACGCATTTCGTCAGTTCGATGGGCACCACCGGCACCATCATGGGCACCTCGAAATATTTAAAACAGCAAAATCCAGCGATTCAAATTGTCGGCGTGCAACCAGAAGGTGATTCTAAAATCCCTGGCATTCGTCGTTGGCCGAAGGAATATTTACCGAAAATTTACGATGCAACGCGGGTTGATCGGATTATTGATGTTGATCAATTGTCTGCGGAAAACACCACTCGCGCTTTGGCAGCAAAAGAAGGGATTTTTGCCGGTATTTCATCGGGCGGGGCGGTTTATGCGGCTTTGCAGTTATCTAAACAAGTGGAAAATGCGGTGATTGTGGCGATTGTTTGTGATCGCGGTGATCGGTATTTATCGACTGGAGTTTTTCCAAACTAACTTTTAACAGTGGCGGCATCTCCCCATCTATCATTCCGACGCTTTAAATTAAGATGTTGGGGAAATTTGGAATGATGAAAGGCATTGCCCAGTAGGGTGGATAAGCGCAGCGTCATCCACCATGTTGGCCTTCGCGGTGGATGACGCTGCGCTTATCCACCCTACGTAATTTTCAGGAAAATGTAACTTGCTTATTACTTATTTAATTTTATCCAGCTTCATACTTAACCAACTCAAACATGGCATATAAGAAAAAACTCCCGCAAGAACCTGTTAACACCACGATTGAATCTTTAGCCCACGATGGCCGTGGTGTTAGCCATGTTAATGACAAAGTGGTGTTTATCGATGAAGCCTTACCGGGCGAAAATGTCGATTTCGTTTACACCGATATGCGCCGCGATTATGCAGAAGGCAAAGTGGTGGCATTACATAGCCGTTCACCGCAACGAGTTGATCCGAAATGTGCGCATTTTGGTAGCTGCGGCGGTTGTAGCTTTCAGCATGTTGCTGATGAAGAGCAAATCAAAATCAAACAAGAGCTGCTAAAAGAGCAATTTAAACGCATCGGTAAAGTGGAAATTCCTGAAATTTGGGATGCTTTAACTGGCCCACATTGGGGCTATCGCCGTAAAGCGCGGATGGGCGTTAAATACGTGGCTAAGAAAGGTCGGGTTTTGGTGGGCTTTCGTGAGCGCCGTAACCCATTTTTAGCTGAGATTGATAGCTGTAAAGTCATGTTTCCGTTAATTGGTGAGAACTTGCTGGCCTATGGCGAAATGATTGCCCAATTAACAATTAAAGACAAAATCCCGCAAATCGAAGTGGCGATTGGCGATAACGAGGTGGTGTTAGCGTTTCGAGTTTTAGAGCCGCCAACTGAACAAGATAAACAAATCATGCGCGAATTTGGTCGTCAGCATCAAGTCAGTATTTGTTTGCAACCGAAAGGCCCAGACACCATAGTCCCATTAGACGGTGAGCCAGAAGTAATTCCTAGCTATGCCTTGGCTGAGCAAGGGGTTAAATTTAATTTCAAACCGGCGATGTTCACTCAGGTTAATTATGAAATTAACCAAAAAATGGTGACACGGGCTTTGGATGCTTTGGAATTAACCGCCGAAGATAGAGTGTTGGATTTGTTTTGTGGCTTGGGGAATTTCACTTTGCCATTGGCCACCAAAGCCGGTTATGTGGTTGGGGTAGAAGGCGATTTGCCCTTGGTTAATCATGCCCGTGAAAACGCTCGCTTAAATAATTTGGACAATGTTGAGTTCCATGCCGCTGATTTAACTAAAGATGTTCGTGATCAAGTTTGGAGCAAACATAAGTTCACCAAAATCTTGCTCGATCCGTCCAGAGCCGGTGCTTCAGAAGTGTTACATAACTTTAAACATTGGCAGCCAGAGCGGATTGTTTATGTGTCTTGTAATCCATCAACCTTAGCGCGTGATGCCGGGATTTTGGTTAATGAATTGGGCTATAAACTGGTGAAAGCAGGGGTGATGGATATGTTCCCGCAAACCGGCCATGTCGAATCCATTGCTTTGTTCGTCAAAAAATGAAATCCAGTTGCGACTTTTATTTAGATATTTCGATTGCCGATCAGCGTTTATTGGTGATTGATGGTCAACAAGTGGTCGCAGCTTATCCGGTTTCAACCGCAAAAAATGGCCCTGGCGAATTAAAAGGTAGCGAATGTACACCAACAGGCTGGCATCAAATCCGCGCCAAAATTGGTGGTGAAGCGCCGATTAATAGCGTTTTCATCGGCCGGCGCCCAACAGGTGAAATTTACAGCCCGGAGTTGGCGGCACAATATCCAAACCGCGACTGGATTCTCAGCCGGATTTTATGGCTGGGTGGTTTGGAAGCCGGTAAAAATCGCTATGGCAAGGTTGATAGCAGTTGGCGTTACATTTACATCCACGGTTGTCCTGATCAGGAAATGCGCGGCGAACCGGCTTCGCATGGTTGTATCAGAATGCTGAATGCCGATGTCATTGCTTTGTTTAATCAAGTTACAGCAGCTTGTAAGGTGTTGATTCATGTCTAATCGGCGCGTGGTGTTGGGGATTGAATATGACGGCACCGCCTATGCCGGCTGGCAATGGCAAACCGGTCGAAGCACGGTGCAAGGCGAGTTGGAAAAAGCGCTGAGCAAAATTGCCAATCAAGCGATTACCGTTAATTGCGCTGGCCGCACCGATGCTGGTGTTCATGCTTTTGAACAAGTGGTGCATTTTGATAGTCCCGTGGAGCGCGATTTACAAGCTTGGTTGATGGGCGGCAATAGTTATTTGCCAGATGATATTCGCATTACTTGGGCGCAACCGGCGGTGGCGGATTTTCATGCCCGTTATAGTGCGATTGCTCGTTGTTATCGCTATGTGATTTTGAATCGACCGATGAAATCGGCTTTGCTGAAAACTCAAGCCACTTGGTGTTATCAGCCTTTAGATGCCGAAAAAATGCACCAAGCCGCACAGTTATTGCTGGGCGAGCATGATTTTTCTTCATTTCGTGCTCAAGGTTGTCAGTCGGTTAGCCCGAATCGGATCATGCACTTTATCGAAGTCTATCGACAAGAACAGTTGGTGATTATCGACATTTGCGCCAATGCTTTTTTGCATCACATGGTCAGAAATATCACTGGGGTGTTGATGGAAATTGGCATGGGCAAACAGCCGATTAGCTGGACGGCGGATTTGTTAACGATTAAAGACCGCTCGCAAGCTGCTGCGACTGCGCCGCCTTATGGCTTGCATTTGTTGTCGGTGTTTTATCCTGAACAATATGGCGTCAGTAAGCATCCGTTATTTGAAAAACTGCCGAAAGACGCTAAACGCTTTGATTAGCGTCCAAGTGGCTGGTTTGTGTTCATGGGGTATTTAAACTAGAATTGCCCACCGTTTTAGGGAAAGTCTGGCGAAAAATCTCGGCTTGAACTACTCTTTTTTTTTTACAGTGTGATTGAATTTGTTGATGAAACATAAATCTTTGCTTGCAGTAGCGACCTTATCGATGCTTTTAACCGGCTGTAGTTTGTTTTCAAATTCCGATGCCGAAGTAACGCCTAAAAAGGTACAGCCTAAAAAGGCGGCGGCTAAAAAAGCACCGCCAGCACCTGTTGCTAAGAAACCTGCTCAACCAGCACCGGGAACTGGTACTGCGACTTACGCTATCGATAGCGGTAACAACGGTTTCAAAGTTGAATCGACGATGCCGGCTTTTCAAGGTGAGTCAATAGTGCCACAAGCGCCAGCAATCCAGTCGCAACCTGCCCAACCATTACAACAATCGGCTCCGGTAGCCAATGCGCCAATTGCTGAACCGGTCGTAGCGGCGCCAGTCCAACCGCAATTTGTAGCGCCAGTTATGCCAACGGCTCCTACTCCGGTCGTGCCACAAGCCGCTACAACTGTCGCAACAGTTGCACCTGCGATGATGTCGATCAATGTCGAAGATGCTGCGATTCCATCGGGTACTTCGCCTGCCGTGGTTGCTTTGATTAATGAAGCCGATCGTAGTCGTAGTCGTGGTGACTTAGATGGTTCTGTAGTTGTGTTAGAACGGGCTTTAAGAATTGATTCTCGTAATCCAACTCTAACTTATAAATTAGCTCAGCTTCGTTTAAAACAAAGCAAACCCCAATTGGCTGAAGATTTGGCAGGCAAAGCAGCTTTGTTAGCGGGTAGCGACTTGGATTTAAAACGCAAAAGCTGGTTGTTAATCGCTGAAGCCAGACAAAATCAGCAAAATTTCCAAGGTGCCAAAGACGCTAAAGCTAAAGCAGAAAGCTTTTTTGGTCGATAATGGTTTGTTTTAAGTGACTGTTATTGGCGAATTATTTGGTGATGAGGGCGCATTAGCGGCGGTTATTTCCGGTTATAAACCCCGCGATGCCCAAATCGAAATGGCTGAGCAAATCGCTTACGCCATCGAAAGCCAGCAAAATTTAATCGCCGAAGCAGGGACTGGCACAGGCAAAACTTTTGCTTATCTGATTCCGGCGATTGTTTCCCGTAAAAAAGTCATTGTCTCAACCGGTACCAAAAACCTTCAAGATCAGCTGTTTAATAAAGATTTACCGCTGATTCGCAAAGCCTTAACTCGCTATCCATTCAAAGCCAGTTTGCTGAAAGGCCGCGCTAATTATCTGTGTACTTATCGTTTAGAACAGGCTTTAAATTCGGCTTTCGGTTATAGCCAAGAGGATGCTAAATCCTTAGCGCATATCAAAGCTTGGGCAAAACGCACTAAAAGCGGCGATGTTTCCGAAGTTGCCGATGTCAATGACGGCGATCCGATTTGGTTTAACGCCACCTCAACCCCTGATAATTGCTTAGGTCAAAACTGCCCCGATTCGGCGGATTGTTTTTTAATCAAAGCCCGCAAACAAGCGCAAGAAGCCGATATTGTGATTGTTAATCACCATTTGCTGTGTGCCGATTGGTCAATTCGCGAAACCGGTTTTGGTGAATTATTGCCCGATGCGGAAGTAGTGGTGATTGATGAGGCGCATCAATTAGCCGATACCGCTTCTAATTTTTTAGGGGTGACGATTAGCGGCAAACAGTTGGTTGATTTGGCTGATGACAGCTTGGCGGAATATTTCACCGATGCTAAAGATATGCCGGATTTGCGGACCGCTTGCGAAGATTTACAGCATGAAGTCAAAGATTTGCGTTTGGCATTTGGTTTGGAATTGCGGCGTGGTGATTGGCAGGAAATTGTTGATAACCCGAAAATTTCAGCAGCGCTGGAATCTTTGCAAAAGCAATTGGCGCGTTTAACCGATCAATTAGAACGTGCTTCGGTGCGTAGTAAAGGCTTGGAATCCTGTTTTGATCGTGCAGAAGCCTTGGATATGCAGCTGGAAACCTTGATTAATGATCAAGATGGTCAGTGGATTAAATGGTACGAAACCTATGGCAAATCGTTTACTTTAAGCCGCACGCCGCTGGATATTGCTAAAGAATTTCGTAGTTTTATGAATCGCCATAAAGCCACTTGGATTTTCACCTCGGCAACCCTCAGTGTCGCCAATAATTTTGTGCATTTTTCTAAAAACTTAGGACTTAGCGGCGCTTTAAGTCAAAGTTGGGAAAGCCCGTTTGATTATCCGAATCAAGCCTTGTTTTACCATCCGCGTGGCTTGCCACAGCCGAGTGATCCTGAATTTACCGACAAAATTATCGAGTTCGTGGTGCCGGTTTTAGAAGCCAGTCGCGGGCGGGCGTTTTTTCTGTTTACCAGTCATCGCGCTTTGCAGCGTGCTGCACAGATCCTAGAAGGCCGGATTGATTACCCTTTATTGGTGCAAGGCACTAAATCTAAGGGCGTGTTGCTGGAACAATTTAAACAGCTCGGTCATGCGGTGTTATTGGCAACGGCGAGCTTTTGGGAAGGTGTCGATGTTCGGGGTGATGCTTTGTCTTGCGTGATTATCGACAAATTGCCGTTTGCTTCGCCGGGTGATCCGGTTTTAAAAGCCCGTTTGGCGGCGATGGAAAAACAAGGCCGGAATCCATTTTTTGAACATCAATTACCCAGCGCCATCATCATGCTGCGGCAAGGGGTTGGGCGTTTGATTCGTGATGTTGATGACCGCGGGGTGTTAATGGTTTGTGACCCACGTTTGCTGAAAAAAACTTATGGGCAGTTGTTTTTAGACAGTGTGCCCGCGATGAAGCGCAGTCGGGATATTGCCGATGTGCAGCAATTTTTTTCGATTGAGGAAAAGTCTTGAAATTGTTAGCGGTTGAAACCTCTACCGATGCCTGTTCAGCGGCATTATTTATTGATGGTCAAATTGAAGAACAATTCGCCTTAGCGCCGTGCGAACATACCAAGCTGATTTTGCCGATGATCGATCAGCTGATGGCTGCAGCAGAATTGAAACCGCAGCAATTAGATGCGATTGCTGTTAGTCGTGGCCCGGGATCGTTTACTGGGGTACGGATTGCGGGTGGCGTGGTGCAAGGTATTGCGATGGGTGCTGATTTGCCGGTGGTGCCGGTTTCGACTTTGGCGGCGATTGCTCAAGGTTATTTCAACCAAAATTCGGTTGCTGAAGTGGCGTTTACTGCGATGGATGCGCGGATGGATGAGATTTTTTGGGGCTGTTTTCAGCGCAATGGTTTAGGTTTGGCGGCGTTAATCGGTGACGAAGCGGTGACGCCTGCGGCTGAAGTGGTTTTTCCTGATTTATCCGGCTTTGGGGTTGGTTCTGGCTGGGGTGTTTATTCAGAGATTTTGAACCAGCGTTTAGCGCAGCGAGTGTTGGGGGTTGAAAGTGAAGTCTGGCCTCATGCCGCTTGTATTGCTCAATTAGGTGCTTATGGCTTTGCCAATGGTTTGGCGGTTCCGGTCGAACAAGCGATGCCGGTTTATTTGCGCGATAAAGTCGCAAAAAAGCAAAGTGAAAGATAGGGTACAATGAGGCTTGTCTTATAAGCGGTGATTGTTGTTGCTAATGGCCCAATTCTTTGAAATACATCCAGAAAATCCCCAGCTACGTTTAATTAAACAAGCCGTTGAGATTATCAATAAAGGTGGTGTGATTGTTTATCCCACCGATTCTGCTTATGCCTTAGGCTGTCATATTGGCGATAAAAACGCGATGGATACCATCCGCCGGATTCGCCGCTTGGATGAAAAACACGATTTCACCTTAATGTGCAGCGATTTAAGCCAAGTTTCCAACTTCACCAAAATGGGCAACGATGCTCATAGGCTGATTAAAAAGCTAACTCCTGGGCCGTTTACTTTTCTGCTTGATGCGACCCATGAAGTACCACGGCGTTTACAACATCCGAAAAAGAAAACCATTGGTGTACGAATTCCCGATCATAAAGTCGCGCAAATGCTCTTAGAAGAATTAGGCGAGCCTTTATTAACCACGACTTTGATTTTGCCAGACGAAACCGAAGCCATGCCCGATCCTTACGAAATTCGCCAAATTTTGGAACATGAGTTGTCATTAGTGATGAGTGTTGGTTATATCGAACCGCAATCGACAACTATGATTGCCTGTTATGACGGTGAAATTAACATTATCAGACAAGGCATAGGGCTTGCGCCTATGTTGGAGAAATAAACATGATGGACGAATTAACCGTTGTTCAGCGAATCGTGGTGTGGTTTTTACCCGTGGTATTCGCGATTACCGTCCACGAAGTTGCTCACGGTTGGGTGGCAAAAAAGTTTGGTGATAATACTGCTTATCATCAAGGTCGCTTAACCTTGAATCCTTTAAAACACATCGATTTAGTCGGTACCATTATTATTCCTGGTTTGCTATTACTGACTTTTACCGGTTTCATTTTTGGTTGGGCAAAGCCTGTGCCGGTTGATGCTAGAAACTTTAAAAACCCAAGAAAAGCGATGGCGTTTGTCGCCTTAGCTGGGCCTGTATCCAATATTTTAATGGCGGTGTTTTGGGCTTTATTGGCAAGAGTAGGGGTGATATTTCATGAATATGAATTTATTTCCTTACCGCTGATTTATAGCGGTGTTGCTGGCATTAGCATCAATTTGGTGTTGGCCTTAATCAACTTATTACCCATCCCGCCTTTAGATGGCAGCCGGATTTTGACCGGTATTTTGCCGAGCTATTGGGCTTGGCAATACAACCGTTTAGAACGGTTTGGTTTTGCGATTTTGCTATTGTTATTAGCGACTGATTTTTTAGGCGTGATTCTGCAATATCCGATGTTTTATGCTCAACAGCTGTTTTTTAGCTTGGCTGGGCTTTAACCCTTCATGGATGCTTTAGAACAACCCACCGTTAGCGAAACATTAGCACCATTGGCATTGGTTCAGGGTCAACCTTACGAGCTGGCACCGGATGATTTATACATCCCGCCCGATGCCTTAGAAGTATTTTTAGATGCGTTTGAAGGGCCTTTAGATTTACTGTTGTATTTGATTCGTAAGCAAAATCTGGATATTCTCAACATCCCGATTGCACAAATTACCCATCAATACATCGGCTATATCGAAATGATGGATCAATTGCGCTTAGAGTTGGCGGCGGAATATTTAGTGATGGCGGCTTTATTAGCCGAAATTAAATCGCGAATGTTACTGCCCAGACAGCCAGAAAGTGAAGACGAGGAGGATGATCCTCGAGCATTTTTGATTCGCAAACTGCAAGAATATGAAGCAATAAAGCGGGTGGCGGAAGAAATTGATTTGCTACCCAGACAAGAGCGCGATACCTTTGAAGCGATTGCCGATACTTCAGCGGTATCAGCAGTGCAGCAAAAATTGCCCGATGTCGATTTGAAAGACATCTTGCTAGCGTTTCAAGATGTTTTAAAACGTGCCGAACGACTAACTCACCATCAAATAACCAAAGAACCCCTATCAGTCCGTGAACGAATGGCAGCCATTTTGGAAAAACTTAACGGGGCAGATTTCCTCCCTTTCGCAGCGTGTTTTACCCGAAGTGAAGGAAAAAACGGAGTGGTTGTCTCGTTTCTTGCCGTCCTTGAACTCAGCAAAGAAGGAATCATCGACATCTTCCAGCCCGAACCCTACGCCGATCTTAGCGTCAGAATTCGAGTTACCAGTTGAAAACTCTGAGCTAGCGATTAGCGAAGATGTTGTATCGGTTAAACCCAGAGCAAAGCGCAAACCTAAAGCAAAATCAGTTGAAACGGTTTATTTGCCAGCGCCGCGTCGTAAAGTTAGCCGATTACCAAAACAACGGAGTTGGTCAGCATTTGTTGCCGTTATCGATACCATTCAGCCGGTTGTTGAAATCGTTGAAGCAATTGAAAGCGATCCGATTCCAACACAGCAACGCCGAATTTCACGCTTGCCGCCTTATTTGGCCGATAAAAGTGGTTGGGATTATGTTCAGCCGGTCGTTATTGAAACGGTTGTTGAAGCCACTATCGACATTGTTGATTCGGTTGAGCCATCGCCAGTTTCAAGATTGCGTAAAGCAGTTCGACTATCGAGATTATGCAGTCGCGAGGGTTGGCAGCATTATCCAACTAATCGGGTTGTTCGCCGGCGTAGCTCAAGATTACCGACTATGTTGGCTTCAAAACATGACTGGAGCTATTCATCAGCACCGGTTATTTTGACGATTGCACAGCCTGTAAGCCAATCCACCACGACTTTAAACCAACCAGCCACTGAGTGCGACGTGAACATTAAACGCATCGTAGAAGCCATGCTATTTGCTGCCAATAGACCAATGAGCATCAAGCAGATTCAAGAAACCTTTCCCGAATGGCAGCAGCCGAATAGTGCTGACATTCAGGATGCATTGCGCTCGATTGCCGAAGATTATCAAGATCGGCCAGTCGGTTTAAAACAACTGGCCAGTGGTTATCGCTTTCAAGTCAAAGAAGGCATGGCGCACTGGGTTACTCGATTGTTTGAAGAAAAACCGGCGCGCTATTCAAGAGCTTTGTTGGAAACAGTAGCAATTATTGCTTATCGACAGCCGGTTACCCGTGGCGAAATTGAAGAAATTCGCGGCGTCAGCGTTAGTACCAGCATCGTGCAAACTTTGTTAGAACGTGAGTGGGTAAGGGTAATCGCCCATAAAGAAGTCCCCGGTCGTCCGGCTTTGTACGGCACCACCAAACAATTTTTAGACTATTTCAATTTAACTTCATTAAGTGAGTTGCCAACCTTAATGGAAATTGCCGACTTAGATTTCGGCAACGCAACTCAACCGCAACCTGAGCAGGAACAACGTGAAAGATCGCAAACCGACCCATTCGAGAACCTCGAATCCAAGCACACCGAGCAACACCAACAAAGCCAAGCCGAGCAATCCGAAGCCGCGCCCGAACAACAAGACCAGCAGGCCGCGTCCGTTTACCCCGCCGAAGGTGACACTGTCCACTAATCCAATTACAGCGGGTGGTGAGCGGATTCAAAAGCTATTGGCTCGTGCAGGTTTAGGTTCACGCCGCGAAATCGAGCGTTGGATAGAAGAGGGCAGATTAACCGTCAACAGCCAGTCGGTGCAATTAGGCTACCATTTAAAAGCCGGTGATTACTTGCAAATCAATGGTCGGGTAGTGAAATGGGAAAAATATGCCGATCAACCAACACGGGTTTTAGTCTATAACAAACCAGTTGGCGAATTAGTCACCCGCCGCGATCCAGAAGGCCGTCCAGTAATTTTTACCCAATTACCACGCTTACAAGTGGGGCGTTGGATTGCTGTCGGCCGTTTGGATATTAATACCTCAGGTTTATTATTAGTTACCAATAATGGTGAGTTAGCCAACCGTTTAATGCATCCATCACGCGAAGTAGAACGCGAATACGCAGTACGGATTTTGGGCGAAGTGGATGATGCGATGATTGAGCGTCTGAAAACCGGTGTCGAATTGGAAGATGGCCCAGCCCGCTTTGATGAACTGCGTTTTTATGCCGGTGAAGGTGCGAATAAATGGTTTTACGTCACCGTTAAACAAGGCCGTAATCGTTTGGTTAGACGCTTGTGGGAATCGCAAGAGGTTAAAGTTAGCCGCTTGATTCGGGTGCGTTATGGCGCGGTAGTATTGCCTGATCGAGTCAGAGCCCACGCCTACTACGAATTAGAACCCAAAGATTTGCAAGAATTGATGCGGTTTGTGGATTTATAAGATCATCAAGCGGTGAAGCTAGCGTTATATGATAGACTCGCCGCGTTTTTACACATTAATGAATTGGAATTATGGCTGAAACCGTTGAAGAATTAACCGTCCGTTACGAAGATGGCGGTATTGAAACCGTTAAAGAACTGGATAAAAAAGTATTGAGCAAAGGCGCTTGGGCGACTGTGATTTATCGTTATCAAGATTGGGAACCTAGCAAGGAACAATATAGCGCTGACCGTTTTACGATTCGTCGTTATCAAAAACGTAACGGTGAATATCAGCAAAAATCGAAATTCAATATCTCTAGTGAGAAACAAGCGCAAGAGATTATCGAAGCCTTACAAGGCTGGTTGGCAGAAAAGCCAGAATAAGTAACAAAGGCGAGGGCGGTTTTTACTGTTACTCGCCTTGTTCAACGCTTTGATCGACCCATTCATAAATTTCCGTTAATAAGGGATCGCACTTACAACAACTGCCGCCGCAATTTTCACCGCCCGACATTTGTTTCCTGACTTTGCCTTTTGCTATCCATTTCGCCAACATACCGCGCAAGGCATCAGCCTCAATCTGAAAATGCAAAACCAAGTCGTTCAAACTAACACGTTGATGGTTTTGTAAATATTGGCGTAAATCCGACAAAATCATCGACCGGCTCCTAAATTTTGTCGGCTACCGTAAAACCGCAAAGCTAATAAAATTAAAGCAAATGCACCGATTAAGCCACCATTCCAAGCAAGACTGCTGTCTGGATGTTGAGCATAAGTCATTGTTTGATAAAACACGGTAGCGGTTAAATAGGCAAGGAAAGTAGTCCAGCCAGCGACGAATAAAGCCCAACCGCCGCTGGTTTCTTTGTAAATAGCAGCTGTGGCGGCAACACAAGGTGCGTATAACAAAATGAATAACAGATAAGCAAAAGCCCCGACTTGACCGTCAAAATGTGCTTGCATGACCGTAAACGTATCAACAGTGACTTTTTGTTGTTCTGCGACAGCAGCCTGATCGGATAAATCACCAATCCCTAAGCCTAGTGGATCTAACAGCTTGTCGGCAATTGCTAGTAAATTGTCTGGCACCGTTTGGCAAGCATCGAGCAAGGCTTGTTTTAAATCAAACGCCGCAGTTTCTTCGTTGGCGGCATGATTGACTGCCATTTGGCTATACAAAGCATCCAATGTCCCAACTACCGCTTCTTTAGCTAATACGCCGGTGAAAATGCCGACGGTGGCTGGCCAGTTGTCGTGAGCAATACCGAGCGGCTGAAACAAAGGCGTCAGGGTGCGACCAATTTCGCTCAATACTGATTGTTCGCTGTTTTCTTTGCCAAAACTGCCATCAGTTCCCCATGAATTAAGCAGGTTCAAGACTAAAACCATCGGCACAATCAACTTGCCAGCGTTGAAAATAAAGGTTTTTAATCGATCCCAAGTTTTGGTGTAAACCCCTTGTAAAGTCGGCAAATGATAAGCAGGTAGCTCCATTAAAAATGGCGATGGTTCACCTCTTAGCAAAGTGTGACGCATAATCAAGCCGGTTAGCACGGCCACAAAAATCCCCAACAAATACAGGCCAAACACCAGATTTTGACCGCCGACAGGGAAAAATGCAGCGGCAAACAAAGCATAAACTGGCAAACGCGCACCGCACGACATAAACGGATTCATTAAATTGGTCAGAATCCGGTCACGGCGATTGTCTAAGGTGCGAGTGGCAATAATCGCAGGTACGTTACAACCAAAGCCGACAATCATCGGTACAAAAGATTTACCTGGCAAGCCAATCACGCACATAAATCTGTCCATCACAAAGGCTGCGCGGGACATATAACCGGAATCTTCCAGAACCGATAAAAAGATAAACAAGAAGCCGACAATCGGGATAAAAGTCGCCACTACTTGAATACCGCCCCCAATGCCATTGGTGATTAACACGATTAACCAATCTGGCCAGTTATAAGCAGTGAGTAGGGCGCTCAGACCATCAACCAATAAGGCGCCAACTGCTTGGTCGAAAAAATCGACGAAAGCGCTGCCAATGTTAATGGTGAACATAAACATGGCGTACATCACCAGTAAAAACACTGGAATACCTAAAAACCGATTGAGGACGATGCTGTCGATTTTGTCGGTGGTATTGCGTGAAACTTCGTTGATTTTGCAGACTGTGGCTTGGACTAATTGGTTAACCAAGCCATAGCGGGCATCAGCTGCCAAAATATCAATTTCATCATCGGTTTCGATTTCAATTTGAGTCCGTAATTCAGCAGCAAATTTTTCGACGGTGGGCGGGGCGATTTGTTTAGCGAGGGTATCGTTTTCTAATAGTCTTAACGCTAACCAACGACTATCGCAGTTAAAACCGACCAATTGGCTTTGTAATTGCTGAACTGCGGATTCAACAGCTGGGGCATATTCGACGTTTAAACTGGGGGTAGGGGCATCAACACAAGCTTGGTTGATTGCTTCGCGGAGGTTTTTAATCCCAGCACCGGTTGAGGCGGTGACCGCAACCACTGGGCAGGCTAATTTTTCAGACAATAAATCAATATCGATTTTTATCCCGCGTTTTTTAACCGCATCCATCATGTTGAGCACCACTATCATCGGTACTCGCATTTCGATTAATTGTGAGGTTAGATACAGATTGCGTTCGATATTGGAGGCATCAATGATGTTGATAATTAAATCAGCGCGTCTGGAAGCCACATAATCGCGGGCAACTTTTTCATCTAAGGAAACATTGTCATCGTCGGCTTCTAACGAATAAGTGCCCGGTAAATCGACTAACGCAATATGGCTTTGATTAAATTGATATTCGCCAGTTTTCTTTTCAACCGTGACCCCCGGCCAGTTGCCAACTTGTTGTTTAGAGCCAGTCAGGACATTGAAGAGGGTGGTTTTGCCACAATTAGGATTGCCGACTACGCCGACAGTAAAATCGACACTCATAGTTTCTCGATTAATAGGACAGAAGCTTCGTTTTTACGCAAAGACAAAGAAAAACCGCGAATTTTAATTTCGACAGGATCGCCCATGGGCGCAAAGCGGGTGATGGTAAATTCGGTGCCAGGGGTTAAGCCCATTGCCAGCAGTTTTTTGCGATAAACGCCACCGGATTGGTCAAAGCCAATAATACGGCCAGAATCACCAGTCGTTAAGGTTTTAAGTGAAGTGGGCATAGTGCAATTGCGAGTCAATTAATAATCGTTCTCATTAACTCGCAATATAGCACATCACCCAATAGATGGTTATAACTTTATGGATTAATTGACGGTTTCAATCCAACTGCATCTTTCGTGAACAATCGGTGCAGTTTTTTCATTGGCAATACCTTTAGCAATCAAGGCTATCACTCTGTCATCGGTATCGTAGCCAACATGAGCATCCATTGGATTGGCGAGTTTGCCAAGTCCGAAAGCGTCGTAAATTTTAGCGACATTGATATTGATATTGGTGACGTTGATGCACAAACGCGAATCTAAGTATTTGTTTACAAAGCTAGTTGGAATGGCATAACTCAATAAATCATTAGGATCACTAAAGGCAATAATCGAGGTTTTAGCTAACATTCTATCGTTATATTTAGTGCCATTTTTTTCGCAATAAGCATCAGCTTGATTACTGATTTCTGGGATAGATCTACCCAATTGTAGCATTGGCAATTGATTAGACATCATATAAATAGGTACTTCTTTATTTTTCAATACGTTAGCAACAGCGGCGTAGTAGGGGGCCGTATCGCCTTTTCCGAGAATAGAGGCGATACGCTGTAAGCCATCGATAGTGATCCGGCTACCTAAGCTGTGAGAAACAAAGCCATAACTATCATTGTAAAACGGTGTAATGTCTTTCGATGAGCATACTTGGTGGACGTCACTTGGCAAGCTATCCCAGCCACCGCTAATCATCCAACAAAATGATTGGGCAAAAGACACTAAAATATCTTCGCGCTTTTCACCTAGATAAATAATCGGATCTGGGCTGGTGTCGTTAGAGAATTTCTTAAGTAAATCATTGACTTCCGCACGTCGAAACGATTGATCACCGGAGTTATCATAGGCTAAAAACTCTTTTTCTTTGTCGGTAATTTCTGACCACGTTAATTCGTAAAACAATAATTCTTGTTGATTGGTTTTGTTTAGATACCGGCTGATTCTAAGATTGCCAAGATGTTTGGATGTGTCTTTAGGATCGGTCAGTGAGATATTTTTATGACTTTTAGTCGTGACGTTCAAATCCAATTCTTTGGTGAGTTTTTCTAAGAACTGAGTTGAATAACCCGGTAGATGATGACCAACACCATGAACCATCATTAATTTCATTTTGCGATCGTTGTGTTCAAGTTGTGGTTTAAGCCCAGTAAACTTTTCGCCCCAAATTTCACAAACTCGATTATCGTCTTGATCTTGTTTTTCCAACACAGCTTCAGCAATGCCTTTGCCAATACTTGAGCAACCGCTCAGTAAAACAATAAAACTCAGTGCTAAAATTTTGTAATTGATGATTTGCATGTTGCTTTTTAGATATAAAAGTAATCGTAGATGTTAGTTTACAGTGCTTTTCAATAGCTATCTACAACTTCGCATAATCAATATTATGTTAAATTAGGCGTATTACATAAACCAACTGGTTAGCCGTTGATAGCCAGCACGCTTAACTCCAGCTGTTTTTCCAGCCAATGTTCTTGAGTAATACCAGCTTGTGCATTTTTTATCAGTTTCCAAATTTGCTGTATCAATAAATGTGACGTGCTTGCTAAGCGTTTTTGACTGCCTGCGTGTTGTTTTGTGTATAAATCAGGATTGATAACATTTTGCTGTTTGAATAGCGCTTCAAGCTCTGCTAGTTCAGGCGCAACCAATCCAATCAAATTCGGAAATGATTGGGCAATCAATAAGCCTTTAGGATCAAGATCAGCCATCACCAACACCGGCAAATCCAGTCGCTGTAATAATTGCCGCACGGTTTTTTCACTAAACACCTTATCACCACGATAAATCACCAGTGGATCATATTGCCCAACGATCGCCTTAAATTGATGTTTTTGTAATTGATCAAAACAACGATAGTTTTCAACAACTAAGATGGTTTGATGCTGACAGCAAGCTATATCGTCTAAACCCATATCCAAATAGCCAAAATCCGGCAAATGATAATGTTGCTGATTGAGTTTTAATCGATAACCGGGTAACGATTTAAGCGCCAACCTATTTTGTTTAACAGATTGACCAGCCATTTTTTCATCGGTCACCAGTGCTAAAGCCTGCTCACGATGTAATGGTTTTAAATCGTCAAGCTTAACTTGTGATAAATCCAATGCAGTTTTAGCATGCACCAATTCAGCCAATTGACGCTTATCATCGGCTGTTAAATCAATATATTTGGTGCGTAACCAACCAATATTGTATTGCTCATGTAGTTCACGCCAGCCTTGATTAAGCGCAAACTGGCTTTGCTCAGACTCAAGCACCCGCTCAATCATTTTAATTTGTTGTTTATTCATAAGCTTGCTAAACGCTGACTTAACAGAATATCGGTGACTTTTTTATTGCCACTAAAATAGCCCCCTTCCCCACCGACTTGACGAAACTCGATTTGTAAATGTTTATGCCGTTGCCGTAAACATTCGTTCATCACGCAAGCCAGCCAAATACTCGGCTCTATATCGCTAACAAAAGCCTGTCTAAAAGCCAATGCCGATAGCGGTTTTTCGCCAACACGCTGCAAAAATCCCTGTAATTGCTGACGATAAAACGGGATTTCCATCGCTTGTTTGGCACTAGTTGGTGGTGCCACCGCATTGATGCGGCGTTTTTTTTGTTTAGTCAGCAGAACCTCGGTATCGACTTTGATTTTCTGCACAATATCGATCAATTTATCTTCAACCGCATGATCCAGCGGATCGGCATAAGCTTGTAACTGCAAAGGCTGAATTTGATTCCAGAATTCAGGAATCGTATCGGCCTCACTCCAGTCGCGAAGTTGATAACCTGGGTTTTGGCGCAAGAAAAACATAAAACCTTGCACTAACTTAGCCTGCGCTTCGATTTGTCGTAACTCGAACAAAAACACCTTGAGTTTATCCAACACATCTTGCAAACGTTGCTGATAAATCGGTAATAAACGAATCAATTGCCGTTCAATCAATTGATAAATAATCGGCAGCTCTTCGACCATTTCCAATAAATATTCTGGCTGTAAGGCACTGATAGCATTAACTAATTTTTCAAGACGAGCAATGTAAAACACATTCTGTTTTTGCTTTTCAGCCAAAGTTCGCACATTAGCAAAACGACTATTCACCAGCATTAACAAATAATGGGTATTGTCTTCCAGCGTATCAGCTAAATCGAACACTAATCGTTCGATTTCCAGTAAATAAATGTCCGCATCATCTAAACGATTTTCGCTACAAGCATCGCGATATAAGCTGATTTGTTGCTCCAAAGTTTCGATCCAACTGGCCAAGTCAGTATCCAGTCGTCGCACTCGATCACTGCTCAAAGCATGATCTAAAAACTGGTTCAAACGCACCGCAATCCGGTAGCCATCTTCACCGTGTTTAGCCAAGATTTTTAATTGCCGCAGTTGATTTAAGCTACGCTGATTTTGAGCACTGGGATAGACCACGCCTTTCGAATAAGCTTCGTCGATCACCTCAACATGATTAGCCAGAACTTTAAACAAACGCTCCAAGGCGGCTGACTGACTCAAAACAAATTCTCCTGTATAGCATCATCTTCTGATTGATCAATTGGAATTTGTTCATGCTCCTGAATGAATTGCAAAGCCTGATAAAAATAATCTAGCTTACCTGTTACCTGATAAATCAACATATCGCGGTTGGCGAGTTTCAGGTATCCCCATTTGTGCAAAGTGGCTAATAGCTTTTCCAGACGCGCTTTAATCGAATCATCATTACCGGCAAAATCCTTGAATTTGGCAAATGACAATAAACGATCAGCCAACGCCTGATTTTGTTCAATCACCTGCAATAAATTGGAAAAACTCAATGTATCGCCCGGTGCCAATGCCGAATCCTGATGTAAACACGACATCATCATATCCAGCCACTCCAATACCGGATGTAGTTCCAAGCGAAATTGCTGGAAAATACGCTTAATATCGGCTTGATTATCGGAATCAATCTGTTGATAAGCGGCGTAAAAAGCCAATCCATTCTGAGTAGTCGCCAATCTGTAACCGATTTGCTTTAAAAAATCCTCAACTGTCTGCACCTTATCGGGATTTTTAAGATAGTTAAACGCCTCTTCATGGCTGACTTCACAAACAAATACACCTTGTAATAGTTGTTTCACCACGCTCTCAAACATGCGAAAACTCCTCAGTTAACGGCGCTAAAGTTTGCAGATAATCTTCATCAATCGCCATTTCCAACAAATCGCGATTACCGATAATTTGATAGCGATTTTTAAATAAGCTCAGCACTTCAGGATCGGGGTCTGGAAACGCTGACAACAAGGTAATATCGTTTTTGTTCAAAATCTCCACCAACAACTCAATATTCATCTGATGCAATTCTTTTAATTCATCCATCGGCCAAATCACCGTCAACTTTTGATCCTTACGAATCATATTGATCAGCGCAATAAAGAACACACACAAAATCAAATACGACAAACCATGACTGGAAATTTGTTTCAGCTCATCGGCATGAGTCGCGCGTTTACTGCGGCCATTTTCATGGACAATAATTTCCAGCTCTAATAATTCAACCAGCTTGGTTTCAGTACGATTTTTGCCACTCAATTGCTCAGCAATCTGCTTAACCACATCGGCAAAATTTTGATCAGGCATCTGATTGTCACCAACCCGTCGCCAATCTTCGTAATTACCGGTAAATTCGGCTAATTGCTCCCAATAACCGAGTTTTTTGACTTTAGACAGCAAACGCCCCTCAATGCTTTCAATTTTTTCAAAGCGGATATTGCTATCGATATGTGCCGCCAAACGCCGCGATAAAGCATCAATACCGCGATCAAAACGGTCTAAAGCCTGTTGATAATCGCGAATCATGCTACCGAACATTTGGGCTTGAGTAATTAACCAGCGACGACTCTCTTCATGTCGAGATTCATACCAATCAATAATCATTTTTGACCATGCCTGATCTTCCGCATCTAAGCCTAGTTGATCAGCCATGCTGGCAAAATAACGAGCCGGCTGGGTATTGGGCGACTTGCCTAACACGCGTTTGTAATGACTAATCAGCTGGGATAGCTGTTTGCGTAAACTTTTATGCTGCTCGCTTAAATCGCGAAAACCGGTTTGCAATAAAGCTAAATTATGTGAGCTATCAAAACTAATTGTTTGTGTTGGGCGACAAGGGAAATTTTGCAAACTGTCCAGCAACCCGGCGATGCTATTCAGCTCGCTAGCGAGTTTATTAATCATTTTGCTTTGTTGCTCAATCTCGCTATCCAAGCTTTGGCGTAGCTGATCGACACGCAATTTTTCTGCGACTAATTGGCTTTGCAAGCTTTCTTGCTGGGTCGCCGCTGTTGTCCGTTGCTGTTGCAATTGTGGATGGCGACACCATTGATGTTCCAACCAGCGTTGATGATCTTTCACCCGTTGACCGGCTTTTTCTGCCGCGTCCAACTCAATCGCCAATTGCTTGATGCGAGTTTCCAAAGCGGTCAAGGTGTCGGTATCGATTTTGCGTTCTTGCAGACTGTGTAAACGCTGCCGTTCTAATTGACTCAAAACTTCAGCTTTTTGTTCGGCGACGATGATCAAATTAGCCTGAACACCACGAACCCCATCCTCCGCGATGCTTTCCAAGTCGCGCGTTTGAGTCATCAGCATGACTTCCAAGCGAGAAACTTCAGTTTCAAGTTTTTGCCTTAAAGCTTGTGAATGTTCCGCTTGTTGCTTGAGCTTCGCTTCCATTTCTTGCATTTGTTGCTGCAATTCTGCCTGACGTACTTGTCGGCTGCTCAGGATTTGCTGCTTTAGTGAGACTAATTCACTCGCTAATTGCGTCAACTTGTTTTGCAATTGTGAGCTTAGTAATTCAGTTTCTTGCTGGCGTTGTTTGATTTTTTTAATCGCCAATTGCAGCTCATCCAATTGCTGATCGGTTTGTTGATCATCGAGCTGTAATTGTTTGATTTGATGCTCATAATCCTGTAATAGCTGGCGAATCTGATTTTCGTCAGCCGCCAAATCGGCATTTAATTCGGCTAAATTGAGATTGATGCCATAAAAATTAGGATGGCCATCCGATAAAATCGGCTCCAAATCATCGCGTAGTAAAAGTTCAGGATTGATCACTTTCGCAATATGCGAAGTCCATTCGGGATGTTGCTCGCGCAGAAAACCTAATAATGAGCTGGAATCGGTGGCTAATTGTTGTTGTAAGCGCTTAATCGCTTGTTCAATTTGCTGTTTTTGTTGTTCGCGAGTCTGCTTTTCAGCTAACAAGGCTTCTGTTTGTCGGCGTAGTTGTTGAATCTGCAAATTGAATTCGGCAATTTCAGCTTCGCTAAGATTTTTCTGTTGGCGAATCTGTTCTTGCTCAAGTAACTTTTGATCGCGGTTTTCAACTAAGCTTGGATCGGCTTGAATGTTGTGCATTTTGCCGCGCAACTCACCGCATTGTCCCTGGAAAAATGCGGTTTGTTGGGCGACTTGGTCTAATTCCGCTTGTAGGGTTTCTCGGAGCTGATCTTTTTGTTGCTGAATGTTTTCGGTAGCGACAATTTTTTGTTCGTTCAGGGTTTGACGAATCGTCGCGGTTTGTAATTCTAAGGCGTGTTTACGCTCAGCAAACGCCTGTTCTTGTTCAGCCCGTAAACGTTTAAATTCAGCATCAATATCCTGAACATTTTGCAACAGCTGTAGGTGATTATCTTTTTCCTGTTTCAAGCTTTGATCAATCACCGCCAAGCGAGTAAACAATATTTGCTGACTGTGAATGTCCTGTTGCTGCCAATCGTGGTGTTCTTTTTCTAGGGTTTGAATTTGGCGGTCGGCTTGATCAAATTCAGCTTTTGAGCTGGCTAAAGCCGACTTTAATTCGGTTTCTAGTTGGTCCCAATCTTGTTTAACCTGCTGTAACTGCTGGCTAGATTCGAGTCTTGCTTGTTCTTGGGTTTGTTTTTCCTGACTCTGTTTTTCAGACAAACATTGCAAACGCTGTTGTAGCTCACCAAAATCCTGTTCGGTTTGCGCCAAATCATCGCCTAATTGTCGCAAGTTGCTGACTTTATTGCGCTCAGCTTCAACCAGATGAAACGCGCGATATTCCTTATGCCAATCGTCCAAGGTTTCCAGATGTAGATTCAGGTCAATTGATTCGCGGTTTTCATCAATACAGTTGACCAACATCTCGCGTAAATCGGCAAAACTGGTTGAACGTAGCAACATGCCAGAAACAATTTTTTCGATATTTTTCAGACGGTGACCAGAGCTGCCGTCACAAAAACCATAACGGGCTATCAAGCTTCTAAATTCTTGACCTTTTTTATGCGGCAAGTTTTGGATAACCGCTCGATAATCACTGCCTGAGCTTAGTTGATTGCTACAGTTAATTCGGCGATGGGTAAAATGCCGATTTAGATTCCGACAGGAAATCGGGTACAAATGACCATCACTGTGGCGCTCTAAAAAGTCATCTGGATCAAAGCCTTTATCAACAAATCGATAGCACAAACCTTCTTCATTCGGTGAGGCATAAATAACCGAGAGGCAAGTTTGCTGGCCACGTTGATATTCAAAAATGATGTACGACGATTCGTTGGGTAAATAATGTTTAGCGAAGCTTTCGGTCACTCGGCTTTTAGGCACTAAACGCCCTGGTCGTTCGCCAAAGAACAACGGAATTAGGCGTAACAACGTAGTTTTACCCGCGCCATTCACACCATTTAAATTGGTGTGGCCATCAAGACGAATTTCTTGTACTGAGCCTGGTTTATAAGAGTCGATCAGGATCAGACGGTTTAATGAAAACATTGAGTTTTTTCCAGTGAATGCTTTTCAATATAAAAATCCAACCCAAATAGATTAAGCCAGTATTTTATAAGAGAATTTTTAGGAGGTAATTAGCTGTAAATCAAGACTGACGGGTTATAAAACTCGTCAGTCTTAATAGCGTCTAAGATGATTGCAATTTTAAATTAGGATCAGTATTTCTTAAATCACCCGCGAAAACTGTTGCTGTTTCAAGGCTAAATATTTATCAAACACCATACAAATATTTCTAATCAACAAACGCCCAGCGGCTTCGACTTGAATGCCGTTTTGATCTAACCGTAATAAACCATCATTTTGCATCACCGCTAAATTTTCTAATTCAGGCGCGAAATAGTCAGCAAAATTGATATTAAATTCAGTTTCAATCGTTTTAAAACGCAACTCAAAATGGCAGATTAAATAGGTAATCACCGCGCGGCGTAGTTTGTCATCTTCATCTAAGGCAACACCACGAAAAACCGCTAATTTGCCATCCGCAATCGCTTGATTGTATTCATCCAGTTCTTTGTAATTCTGCACATAAGCATCGCCTACCCGACCGATAGAGGTCACGCCCATGCCGACTAAATCGCAGTCTGAATGAGTCGAATAGCCTTGGAAATTGCGATACAACTTGCCTTCCCGTTGAGCAATCGCCAGCTCATCATCAGGTTTAGCGAAGTGATCCATACCAATGTAAACATAACCGGCATCAGTGAGTTTTTTGCCGACCATTTGCAGAATTTCCAAGCGTAAAGCGGGAGTTGGCATATCGGCTTCGTTGATTTGGCGCTGGGTTTTAAACTTGCTCGGCATGTGCGCATAGTTAAAAATCGAGAACCGATCTGGCGAATATTCCAATACTTGATCCAGCGTGCTGGCGAAGGTTTGTTCGGTTTGCAGTGGCAAGCCGTAGATTAAATCGACATTGGTGGAGCGGAAACCTTGTTTTCTGGCTGCTTCCAATACCGCAAAGGTTTGTTGTTTGCTTTGCAGACGATTGACGGCTTTTTGCACTGCCGGATCAAAATCTTGCAAGCCTAAGCTGATGCGGTTGAAGCCTAATTGACGCAATTGGGCAATGGTTTGATCGTTGGTTTCGCGCGGGTCAACTTCAATCGAGTATTCGCCTTGGTCGTCATCACGCAGGGTGAAATGTTGACGGGTGGCGTCCATCAAGCGTTTCATTTGTTCAAAGTTTAAAAAGGTTGGCGTCCCGCCGCCCCAGTGCAATTGATTGACCACACGATTTTTGTCAAACAAATCACCTTGCATGGCAATTTCACTGACCAAGCTGTCCAAATAAGGCACCGCATGAGCGCGGTTTTTGGTGATGATTTTGTTGCAAGCGCAGTAAAAACAAACCGTGTCACAAAATGGAATATGGAAATACAGCGACAACGGCCCGCCAGCTACATTGGATTTGGCAATTTGTTGGCGGTATTCAGCGTCGCCAAAGCCTTCGTGCAATTCCAGCGCAGTTGGGTAGGAGGTGTAACGTGGGCCTGATTTGTTGTAACGGTTAATCAGGTCTAAATCGAATTTGATTGACTGATCCATTAGTCTACTGCTTGGTTAATTAAAATGCTGACTGGTTGGCTTATCGGCAAACTGATCTCGGTGCTGCCGATTAAATCACCCTTTTGAGTTGATGCGTCGCCGGTTTTGGAAATTCGGGCAATGATTTTTAGCTGTTTAAAATCGGCCAAATGCAGATTCGGCTGCATCGCCATGCTGTCGTTTAACTTGATGCTTAACGGCAAATCGCTGACTTGTTTACGAACAATCGCCAGCGGCATTTTCGGGCCAGTGACCGCTTGAGCATAGACAAACAAAGTTTGATTGGCTTGGGCTTTTAGCGTCGAATCAAGTGCCACTTTCACAGCAATTTCGGTTTTCGGGGTATTGGCTTGTGCGGTAGCTT
>Ga0208223_1000030_pt1 | contig 36285 bp, 35 predicted proteins | sample LakMenE07Oct09ns_FD_150678 | JGI IMG/M metagenome (GOLD analysis project Ga0208223, IMG submission 150678) | Freshwater microbial communities from Lake Mendota, WI - 07OCT2009 deep hole epilimnion ns (SPAdes) | ecosystem: Environmental > Aquatic > Freshwater > Lake > Epilimnion/Euphotic zone ...
AGGGTTGCTCAGGTGTGTTTCGAGGGGCTTTATACATGAATTAAAGCTTTTGAAAAACACGGGTTGATAATACAAGGGTGGATAAGCGCAGCGCCATCCACCGCGAAGGCCAACATGGTGGATGACGCTGCGCTTATCCACCCTACGCCACATCGTTATTCCTATTCGCTTCGGTCATTCACGCGAAGACGGGAATCTAAGTGATGGGCTTCGGCATCCCCTGATTAGACCGTAACTTCAACAAATTCAATTGTTTGTTACAATTCCGCCCTTCGCATCGTATTTCCGTTTATTAGGCAGCGCCGTTATGCAACGTTTTTGTACCCTTGGTTTTGTTCTTGGCCTTATTTTGATGGTGTTTGGCCTAACCTATATTTTGCCGATTTTCACATCACTGTATTTTGAAGACGGCATGGTTGAACATTTTTTTAACGGTATGTCGCTCAATATAGGCGTGGGTGGTTTTTTATCATTAGTCACCATGCGCTTTCGCGGTGATGTCAAAACCCGCGACGGTTATCTGTTAGTCGCTTTGTTCTGGATTTTAATGGCCACCGCAGCCACCTTCCCTTTGATGTGGGGAATGCCAGGTTTGTCATTTACCGATGCCTTTTTTGAAACCAGCTCAGGCTTAACCACCACCGGCGCAACCGTATTCACTGGCTTAGACAGCTTGGCACCCTCACTAAATCTGTGGCGACATGAACTTAACTGGATTGGCGGTTTGGGAATTATCGTTTTAGCTGTAGCGATTTTGCCTTTGCTCGGCATCGGTGGGATGCAGCTATATAAAGCCGAAATTGCTGGGCCGATTAAAGACAGCAAGCTGACACCACGGATTGCGGAAACCGCGCGTTTGTTATGGCTGGTCTATGGCGGGATTACGATTGCCTGCATCTTATCGCTGAACTGGGCGGGCATGAGTTGGTTCGATGCGATTTGCCATGCTTTTGCTGCGATGGGTTTGGGAGGATTATCAACTCATGACGCCAGCATTGGTTATTTCAACTCACCAGCAATTGAGATGGTATTAACGGTTTTCATGTTAATTTCAGCGATGAACTTTGCGGTACATTACCAAGCTTTACATCAATTCAGCTTCAAACCGTATTCAGATGACCCAGAAGCGATGCCTATGCTGGGGATTATCGTTGTCAGTATTTTAATCTGCTCGGCTTACATCACTTATTTCGATGTCTATCCTGACTTTTTAATCAGCTTGCGTCACGTCACTTTTAACTTGGTTTCAGTCGCCACCTCCAGCGGCTTCGCCAGCGTTGATTTTGATAAATGGCCGCCGTTTGTACCTTGGTGGATGTTGTATTTAAGCTGCATCACCGCTTGTACCGGTTCTACCGGCGGCGGTATCAAAATGTTCCGTACTTTATTGCTCTGGAAACAGGCTGGTCGGGAAATGTTTAGCATTCTTCACCCCCGTGCCATCAATCCAATTCGGATTGGCGACATGCCGATTCCTAACAAAATTATTTTCTCGGTATTGGCGTTTATCTTTTTGTATTTTATTTCGATTGTGGTTTTAACCTTTTCGCTATTGTTTTCTGGATTAGATCCCATTTCATCGCTGAGCGCGGTGATGGCTTGTATCAATAATGCTGGCCCAGGCTTGGGCGTTGTGGGGCCAGCAAGCAATTATCAAGGTTTAAGCGACTTTCAAACTTGGATTTGCACCATCGCCATGCTGCTTGGACGTCTTGAAGTGTTCACGCTATTAATGCTTTTTACGCCCGCTTTCTGGAGAAAATAGTACAATTCGCGGTCTTATTGCCGCTAATCGACTAATAACAGACAGCAATAACCGATTTTCACCCTTTATTTAGGAACCTTGTCATGACTTCCGCTCGACAAATTGATTTTCTTAGCAAAAGAAAAATGGCGTTTTTCTTTTCCGGCACCTTGTTTCTAATTTCGATTATTTCGTTCATTACCAAGGGCATGGACTTTGGTATCGATTTTACTGGCGGTAGTGTTTATGAAATGCACTACAACCAATCGGTTGATTTAAACACGATGCGTGAAGCCTTGGAAAAACAAGGTTTCGGCGATGCCAACATCCAACATTTCGGCAGCTCACAAGACGTTTTATTACGCCTTAAACCGGTCGAAAACATCAATCAAAAACAATTAACCGAACAAATCCTCAGCACCGCTAACAGCAGCCAACCACAAGCCGGTGAAATGCGTCGCGTGGAATTTGTTGGCCCACAAGTCGGCGAAGATTTGGTTAACGATGGCGGTTTAGCGTTATTGCTGTCATTTTTGGCGGTGATGGCTTATGTCAGCGTGCGTTTTGAATGGAAATTATCAGTCGGCGCGATTGCGGCTTTATTCCACGACACCATTATCACTATGGGCTTTTTCTCAGTATTTGGCTGGGAATTTGACATGACGGTACTGTCAGCGATTTTGGCCTTGGTCGGTTATTCGATCAATGACACCATCGTGGTTTATGACCGTATCCGTGAAACAGTTCGCAGTAGCCGTCGTGAATCGATGCACGACATTACTAACCGCGCATTAAACGACACCTTAAGCCGTACCATTTTGACTTCATTGACTGTTTTCTTAACCTTGTTAGCCTTGGCGTTCTTAGGCGGCAAAACCATTCATGGCTTCGCAATTGCCATGTTAATCGGTGTAGTTAAAGGTACCTATTCTTCGATTTATATCGCCAGCTCATTAGCCTTGAGCCTTGGTTTGAGCCGCGAAGATTTGATGCCTGCTGAAAAAGACAGCTCTGTCGACGAATTACCTTAAATTTAAAAACTATCTCTCATCACAAGCCCAAAACGGAATCACTTGATGACACAACAGATTAATACCAACGACTTGACCAAACTGACTTTAGGTATCCCTGGCTTTGAATATGCCGATTTATACGATACCCAACGCTTAGCGGATTTATTGGCTGTATTCGATCAATCGGTACAAAAACACGATCCAGAATTATTTGCTGAATTAGCCGCTTACCGTGCTTGCAACGGTGAAGGCATGGCACCTGAGCAAATTTCAGAATTATTAGTTAGAACCGCACCTTATGTCGGCACCTTTGTGGCTGAATTATTTAAGGTCAGCGATGTTCGTGATCAACAAATCAGCCATATCCGCAGCGAAGTGGAAAGCGTATTTGTTTACCGCACCGAAATCGTCGGCAAATTGGCGAGTCGTTTCAAAGGCCAAACTATCGAAGGCTGGGATATTGGCGCTTTAAATGCTGAATTACAGGCTTTAATCACCGCTACTGGCAATCAAGATTTGTTTGCTAATGATGCAGAATTTGCAGTCAGCTTATTGGCGGCTAATTTGTGGCGTCTGTCACAAAATCCAGACTTAACTGATGCCGATGTTGCCGATTACAAATCGCTACCAGCCGCTGCTAACAGCGACAGCCCAGCCGCGTTAGTCGCCTCGGTTTTAGACATCATTTACCGTTGGAGCTTTGCCGCTAAATCCGCGCCAGAATTACAAACGGTAGTTAAAAAATGGTTGAGCTTTAAAGTCCCAGCCAAAACTGATTTAGACAACTTAGTTCACCACGCCAGCGTTGACCGTGATGGTTATAACGTGTGGGCTTGTGAAGAAGACCATGTTCGCCGCCGTGATGGTTTTGCCTTAACCGACAAACGTTTCGCCCAGCGCCAAGTTTTGTATGAAGTCGATCATTGCATTTACTGCCACGACCGCGACAACGACTCTTGCTCAAAAGGCATTAAAAACAAAAAAGACGGCACTTTCAAAAACAACCATTTGGGCGCGGTAATGACCGGCTGTCCGTTGGAAGAAAAAATTTCTGAAATGCACGTTGTTAAACGCCAAGGCGATAACATCGGTGCTTTAGCGATGATTGTGATTGACAATCCAATGTGCCCAGGTACTGGTCACCGGATTTGTAACGACTGTATGCGCGGTTGTATCTACCAAAAAACCGAGTCAGTCAACATTCCACAAATCGAAACCAATGTCTTGACCGATGTGTTGTTCATGCCTTGGGGTTTTGAGATTTACAGCTTATTGACTCGCTGGAATCCGCTTAACGTCAAACGCTCAACCGCTTTGCCTTACAACGGCAAAAACGTCTTGGTTGCGGGTATGGGCCCTGCTGGTTACACCTTGTCACATTATTTGTTGAACGAAGGTTTTGGCGTGGTCGGCATCGATGCGCTAAAAATCGAGCCACTACCTTTATACCTGACTGGCGACCGCAACAACATTCCACAGCCAGTGATCGAATTCCAAAGCTTGTACGAAGAACTCGACAAACGAGTGATGCTAGGCTTCGGCGGTGTGGCGGAATACGGTATTACCGTGCGTTGGGATAAAAACTTCTTGAAAGTAATTTACCTGAACTTGTTACGCAGAGCTGCGTTCAAATGCTACGGCGGTGTGCGTTTCGGCGGCAGCGTTAGCGTTGATGAAGCTTGGGAGATGGGCTTTGACCACATTGCTATCGCCAGCGGCGCGGGCAAACCAACCGTTATCGATTTAAAAAACAACTTAACCCGCGGTATCCGCAAAGCCTCAGATTTCTTGATGGGCTTGCAGTTAACCGGTGCGGCGAAAGATTCATCGTTGGCTAATTTACAAGTGCGTTTACCAGCGGGCGTTATCGGCGGCGGTTTGACCGCGATTGATACCGCGACTGAATTATTGGCTTACTACCCTGTTCAAGTTAGCAAAATCGTTAAACGCTATGACAAATTGGTGGCTAAATACGGTGCTGAATTAGTGCGTGGCCGTTATGACACTGAAGAGTTAGAAATTCTCGAAGAATTTTTAGCCCATGGCCGGATTATTGAACAAGAACGTCAACGCGCTGCTGATGCTGGTGAGAAGCCAAACTTCTTGCCATTCCTGCATCAATGGGGCGGCGTGACCATGTTCTACCGCAAAGGCATTAAAGACTCACCCGCTTATCGCCAAAACCACGAAGAAATTCACGAAGCTTTAGCTGAAGGAATTTGGTTAGCAGAAGGCATGAGTCCATTAGAAGCCTTGGAAGACCAATACGGTCATTTGAATGCGGTGCGTTTTGAGCAATTGGAAGAACAAGAAGGCAGATGGCGTAAAACCGGTGAAAAAGATGTCACTTTGCGCGGCTTGTTCGTCGCCGCAGGTACAGCACCGAACACCATTTACCAATCTGAGCATCCTGGCACGTTTGTCATGGATCACAAATTCTACAAACGTCACGAACCTGAATGGTTGCAAGGCAAAGCCACACTGGTAGCGGCAGAAGATGAAGCGCAAGTCAAAGTCGGCAAACCTGCACCGTTTACCTCGTACAACAGCAATGGCCGTTACATCACTTTCTACGGTGATAACCATGCGGTTTACGCGGGCAACGTGGTAAAAGCGATGGCCAGCGCCAAAGACGGTTATCCGTACATCGTTAAATTGTTTGCTAATGAATTAGCCAGCTTGGATGCCGGACAACAAGCACAACGCGATGCACAATTACACGATTTGCAAGACCGTTTGGATGCCACATTCTTAGCCCATGTGGTTGAAGTGAATCGCTTAACCCCGACCATTATTGAAGTGATCATCAAAGCGCCAGCCGCTGCGAAAAACTTCGAGCCAGGTCAGTTCTATCGGGTACAAAACTTTGAATCTTTGGCCCCTGTCAAAGAAGGCACTACTTTAGCCGCCGAAGGTTTAGCGTTGACCGGTGCTTGGGTAGATAAAGAACAAGGTTTGGTGTCTTTAATTGCCTTGGAAATGGGTAGCTCTAGCCGCTTGTGCGCAACTTGGAAAGCCGGCGATCCATTAGTATTAATGGGCGTTACAGGCGCACCAACCGAAATTCCACGCAACAAAACTGTATTGTTATTGGGCGGTGGTTTAGGCAACGCAGTATTGTTCTCTATCGGTAAAGCCTTACGTTCTGCGGGCAACAAAGTGATTTACTTTGCTGGTTACCGTAACCGTGAAGATTTATTCCGAGTGTCTGACATCGAAGAAGCTTCTGACTTAATCGTCTGGGCGGTCGATGATAAACCTGGCAATGAAGCCATTACCCCAACTCGTCCACAAGACAAAACATTCGTTGGTAATATCGTGCAAGCGATGGTTGCATTTGCAAGTGGCGAAATGGGCGAAACTGCATTGCGTTTACAAGACGTAGAGCATTTGGTGGTGATTGGTTCTGATCGGATGATGTCTGCGGTTAAAGATGCCCGTCATGGCATCTTGAAACCTTTCCTGAAAGCCGACCATGAAGCGATTGGTTCTATCAACTCGCCAATGCAATGCATGATGAAAGGCGTCTGCGCCCAATGTTTATGCAAACACGTTGATCCAGAAAGTGGCGACATCAGCTTTACCTACACTTGCTACAACCAAGACCAAGCCTTGGATTATGTTGATTTCGACAATCTACGCGCTCGTCTAAGACAAAATACCGTTCAAGAAAAACTGTCATCCTTGTGGCTGACTTACCTGCTAGAAACTGACAACGGTTAATCACTTAACCGTGCCTATCGCCATGCCTACAGGCTTGTAGGCATGGCAAAACAGCAATGCCGTGGCATCCTTTGCCCTGTTTTGTTGTCCTGCCTTTACCTTTGAAATTGGAGTTCACAGTGCTTGCACGTTTGCCATTATTCCTTTTGCTCTCTTTGTCACCGCTAATCGCTTGGGCCGATGCTGAAGCGACTACCCAAGCCTTAAACCTCACCCACCATTGGGTTGGTTATGCAGCACTTGGGGTGTTTGCGTTTGCCTATTTTCTGGCAATGACCGAAGAAGTCACCGAGCTGAATAAATCTAAACCGATGGTATTAGCGGCCAGCTTAATCTGGGCTTTTATCGGTTCGATTTATGTGTCCGGCGGTATGGGCGAACAAGCCGGCCATGCATTTCGCGCTTGCTTAGAAGGCTATGCCGAATTGTTCTTATTCATCATGGTATCAATGGCTTACCTAAACGCCATGGAAGACCGTGGCGTATTTGATAATCTGCGAGTCTGGTTATTAAGCAAAGGTTTTAGCTATCGCAAATTGTTCTGGATTACCGGCATCATGTCGTTTTTCATGTCTTCAATTTGTAACAACCTCACCACCGCTTTATTAATGGGCGCCGTGATTTTGGCGATGGGCAAAGACAATCGCCGTTTTGTTACCTTAGCTTGTGTCAACGTCGTGGTTGCCACCAATGCCGGCGGCTCGTTCAGCCCTTTTGGTGACATTACTACCTTATTAGTTTGGCAAAGTGGTTTTGTACCTTTCGTGGATTTTTATTCATTATTTTTACCGGCTGTAGTCAACTTTGCTTTGCCAGCGATGATCATGCACTTCTGGATTCCTAAACAACAACCTGCTGCTGTCGGCAAAGCACCAGTGATGAAACGCGGTGCTGTCGCGATGATTATTCTGTTCTTATTGACCATTGTGACGGCGGTTTGTTTTGAAAATCTGTTAAAACTGCCGCCGGCTGCCGGTATGTTGGCTGGCCTAACTTATTTGAAGTTTTTGGGTTTCTATTTGCAAAAAACCAGCCGTAAAGACAGCAATAAAATCAATGAGTTTGCTCATGTCTACAAACTGTATGACGTGGATACACCTACCGAAAATAGAAACCAAAATTTCGATGTTTTCAAAAGCGTAGCCGCATTGGAATGGGATACCTTGTTGTTTTTCTATGGGGTAATGATTAGCGTTGGTGGCTTGAGCTTTATCGGCTATTTAACCTTAGCATCCGATGTACTTTATGTCGGCATGGACCCAACCATCGCCAATATTATCGTTGGCATTTTGTCGGCCTTTATCGACAACGGCACCATCATGTTTGCGGTACTCACTATGCACCCTGAGATTTCTCAAGGCCAATGGTTATTGGTGACTTTAACCGCTGGCGTCGGCGGTAGCTTGTTGGCGATTGGTTCGGCGGCTGGCGTCGGCTTAATGGGACAAATGAAAGGCATTTATACCTTTAGCGCCCATTTAAAATGGATGCCGGTGATTATGCTCGGCTACATTGGCAGTATCGCTGTACACTTTTTGATTAATGGGCGGTATTTCTAACCCCCCTTGTCTATTCAAACTGTTTGCCTCGCAAACAGTTTGAATTCGCTGTTTTCTAAATGATGCTCAAACAACTAACGGTTAAAGTTGAAGGCCAAATCCAAGGCGTCGGTTTTAGACCTTTCATCTTCAAACTCGCCCATCAATTTCAGCAACTCGGCTATGTCGCCAACCATACACAAGGCGTTGAAATAGTTATCCAAGGCCAAAACCATCAACAACAAGCCTTCCTCAACGCTCTACAAAGCCAGTTACCGCCGTTTGCTGATATTCACCACTTAGCTATCAACGAAACACCGCTCAGCCCGTTCACCGATTTTCAAATCATCCCCAGCCAAACAGACGGTAAACCCTCGGCATTTATCATGCCCGACCTTGCGCATTGCACTGCTTGTATTAGCGATTTGAATAATCCCAACAGCCGCTTTTACCGCTATCCGTTTACCAGTTGTTGTCATTGCGGCCCACGCTACAGCATTATCGAAAAGCAACCGTTTGATCGAGCTAACACCAGCATGGCAGCGTTTCAGCTTTGTCCAACTTGCGAACAGGATTATCAAACGCCAAACAATCGACGTTTTCATGCCCAAACTCTCAGCTGTCCTACTTGCGGGCCAAGCCTTAGATTCATTTCAGCTGATGGCGTAAGCAATGACGACCCAATCAAAGCAGCCATCGCGTTATTAAAAGCCGGCAAAATTCTGGCACTTAAAGGCATCGGGGGCTTTCAATTATTGGTTGCTGCCAGCAATCAAGCTGCTGTAGAACGCTTGCGGCAGCGAAAACAACGGCCTTACAAACCATTGGCCTTGATGGTTGCAAACCTTAACGCTGCCGAACAACTGGGGTTTATTTCTGAACTAGAACAAAACGCTTTAACTTCAGCCGCTGCGCCGATTGTGTTACTACAACGCCGTGCCACCACTAATGTAGCCAAAGCGGTTGCCGACAAAAATCAATTGCTCGGCATCATGCTCCCCGCTTCGCCGTTGCATTATCTAATCGCTCAGGCCATACCAAACCCGTTGGTGGTGACTAGCGGTAATCGCCACCAACAGCCTTTGTGCATCGACAACCAACAAGCGCTCGACGAATTAGCTGAAATTGCCGATGGCTTTTTACTGCATGACAGGATAATTCAACGGCCAGTGGATGATGCTGTGGTTCGGTTGATTGCGGAGAAAATGACAGTTTTACGCTTAGGTCGTGGTTATGCGCCATTAACTATCGCGACGACAGCGCCAGTAGCTAATTACTTGGCTTTGGGTGGACATCTAAAAAACAGCCTTGCTTTCAGCGTCGATCAACAAATTATCAATAGCCAACATCTGGGTGATTTAGATAATCCTGATAACCAACGACACGCCTTAACCGCAATCAACGATTTACAACAACTCTACGGCATCCAAAATCCCAGCCTAATCCACGATCTACATCCTGATTATTTCGGCAGCCGTTACGCCCACCAACAACCCCAAAGCCAAGCGATTCAACATCATCACGCTCACATTCTGGCTTGCATGGCTGAACATCAATTACAGCCGCCAGTATTAGGTTTTGCTTGGGACGGTGCAGGCTTGGGAAGCGATGGCTTAACTTGGGGTAGCGAGGCTTTATTGATTAACCAACAAGGTTTTCAACGACTAGCCCATTTACGCCCGTTTGCCTTAATCGGTGGTGACAGCTCGGCACGCGAACCTCGCCGCGCCGCCTTGGCTTTGTTATATCAACTCTACGGTGACCAACTTAACGACGAATGGGCGTGTTTACAAAGCTTTGAATCCACACAACGGCCATTACTAAAACAAATGCTGGCTAAAAACCTCAAATGCCCATTAACCACCAGCGCTGGTCGTTTATTTGATGCGGTCGCCAGCTTGCTGGATATTTGCCAAATCAATCATTACGAAGGCCAAGCGGCGATGCAGCTTGAGCAACAAGCCCATTTATCAAGCCTAAATTCTGAATATCCATTCAAACTCAGCGACACCACGCCAAGCATCATCGACTGGCAACCGTTGATTGAAGCGCTATTGCTTGACCTCAATCGAAGCCCGATTCACGACATCGCCGCAAAATTTCACAACACCTTAGCAACAATCATCCTGCAACTAGCTCAACGAGCTAAGGTAAAATGCATTGCTCTAAGCGGCGGTTGTTTTCAAAACGCCTGCTTAACCGCAAAAACGGTTAACAAATTAGAGGCCGCCTGTTTTACGGTTTACCGCCACCAAAAGCTACCGCCAAACGACGGAAGCCTTGCCGCAGGCCAACTATATGCAGCCAGCATCAATACAGCTGTCATAAATCGGTCATAAACCATTGCTAGATTAGGAGGATTATTGAGCTTGAGAAAACACAAATTTATGTCAAATTTGAATATTTTGGTTGTCGAAGACGAAGAAGCCATCCGCGAAATGCTAATCATGGCGCTTGGTCAAAACCAATTAAATGTTACCGCTGTTGCCAGTGCTGAAGAGGCACTAAAAACTTTGGCTGACAAAACAATGGATTTACTGGTGCTAGATTGGATGCTACCCGGCATAAGCGGCGTTGAATTAGCTAGACGCTTAAAGAACGATCCGCATTACAAACAATTACCGATCATTCTACTGACCGCAAGAGGCGAAGAAGCCGATAAAATTCGTGGTTTAGAAATTGGTGCCGACGATTACATGACTAAACCGTTTTCACCGAAAGAATTAGTCGCGCGAATTAAAGCGGTCATGCGCCGTAGCGGCAAACTCAATGAAAGCGGTCAAATCAGCGTCGATAACATTGTCCTAGACCCCGAACAACACCGCCTCAGCATTGAAGGCAAAATATTAGAAATCAGCCCAACTGAATTTAAGCTGATGCAATTTTTTATGAGCAACCCCGACAAAGTCTACAGCCGCACCCATTTACTGGACCAAGTTTGGGGACGCAGCGTTTATATCGAAGAACGCACCGTAGACGTCCATATTCGCCGCTTACGCAAAATTTTGGCTGACTATGGCCGTGAAGATTTAATCCAAACCGTGCGCGGCTTTGGCTACCGCTTTTCAATTACAGGTTAAACCATGCAACGCTGGCAACGCGAAATCAATATCACCATCGGCTTAGTCACTCCGGCTTTAGTCGTCAGTTTCTTTGTCGGCCATTTATCGACTTTGTTGCTAGCCGTCACCTGCTTTTTATTAATCCGCCAAACCTTAGCCGTCAATGAACTAGAAAAGTGGCTCAATAAAGGCGCATTTGGCGATAAACGTGACCAAAAAGGCATTTGGGGCGATATTTACTATCACCTATGGAAAATCAAAAAAACCGAAAAGAAACGTAAGAAGAAACTCAGCAAAATGGTGGAACAGTTTAGATCCTCGACCGATGCCTTACCTGATGCTGCGGTAGTCATGAGTAGCTATGCAGAAATTGAATGGAGCAATCGCGCTTGTCGTGATGTTTTAGGTTTAAAAAAATCCGATAAAGGCCAGCGCGTGCCTAACCTGATCCGTAATCCGCAGTTTGTTCAATATCTAAAATCCAACGATTACCAACAAAAAATCATTATCCCCTCGCCGGTTAACGAAAACATCATTCTGCAAATCAGCATCGTGCCTTATGGCGAAGGCTTGCGCTTACTCTTAGCTCAAGATGTCACCCAGCTGAAAAACATCGAGCGGATGCGTACCGATTTTGTCGCTAATGTTTCGCATGAACTCAGAACACCGTTGACCGTCTTGAAAGGCTATCTGGAAACTTTGGTAGAAATGGATAACGGCAACAGCCTTTACTCGCGCTCATTCCAAAACATGGCAACCCAAACCGAACGCATGAATCTGTTAATCGACGATTTATTGCTATTGGCGCGATTAGAATCAAAAACCAAAACCAGCCAATGCGTTAATACCCCAGAATTGCTCAAACAAATCTGCCAAGAAAGCCGTCTACAAGCCAAAGACACCAGCCGGATTGAGCTGATTCTTGAATCCGAAGCCAAAATCCAAGGTAATGAAGAAGAATTGAGGAGTGCGTTTAGCAATTTACTGACTAACGCCCTGAAATACTCACCCGCCGACAAACCGGTCAAAGTCCGCTGGCAACAGGCTGATGATGGGGTATTTTTAGAAGTTGAAGACTTTGGCGAAGGTATTTCAAACGCCGATATACCCAAGATCACCGAACGCTTTTACCGCGCCGAAGTAAAACGTAATCACAAAATCAACGGCACCGGCTTAGGCTTGGCGATTGTGAAACATGTATTAGTTAGACACGATGCCAAGCTGGAAATTAACAGCCAAATAGGCAAAGGCAGCCGGTTTAAATGTTGGTTTCCGGTTAAGAAGATTTGTTGAGGTTAAGCGACGCTGCTCTAGCCGTCTGCCGCTCAGGAATGGGTAATTCATCTAATTTAAGGCCTGCAAAACGCGAGTGAATCCGTTGAGCAAATGCTGGCGGGGTTGGCTTGGCGGCTAATGACCACAAAAAAACACTCTTCATCTATATTCTTATAACAGCTTCACCAGCGCAGCAATAATGGCAACCTGAGCCAACATTAAGCCGCCTACCCATTTAACAATATCTACTTTCAATTCAAGCAAATCATTTTTTGAGGCGAGCGGGGCAATATCGGCTTTGGTAGCGAGTTCACCTTGTGATTTTTTTAGCACAGACACAACTGTTTCTGACTGTTGTCGTGTAAATCCACTCGTTTCAAGCTCATTAACTAACTCTTGTGTATCAAATGTAATTGTAGCCATTGTTAGCTCCGTAAATTTAACCCTGCTAAAGCTCCAATCATAACCTAATCAAAGCCAAATGAGGTTGTTAATCAATCATATAGTTGATTAACTGATGTTACGAAGCATCTGTGTTTTTAATGACTTACTCTGCAAAAGTATCCTTAGAATTGGCTGATTAGTTTTTTATCATCCCGCGTCAGAGATCACTTAGAGTCCAAGCGATTCCTGACGGAATGACAAAACCAAAAGTTAAGACAATTAAATAGAGCAGCTGATTTTTTAATGCCCTATGGTTTTTACTCCGCGCTAAACCAAAGTAATCATCGATAACCACCGGACATTATTGACCAGCTTCGTCATTCCCGCGAAGGCGGGAATCTAATCTAGGTGATGGGCTTCGAGGTCTGGATTCCCGCTTTCGCGAGAATGACCGCTACATCAGCAAATAACTGTAATTTCTTCGTAATATCAGTCAGTAAGCTATCAACCAAAAGAAAAGTGGAGCAATGTGGACGAAAATGGGACATTTGGTGAAAAAGTGGTTGTAAAGTGTCTTTGTCGTATATCAAGCACCCGAATCGATATTGCCCCAGTCCATCAGCCAAACAAAATCCCCCATAGGACAATCCCGCCAGACTGCCTATAATTGGCGGCTTTTGATTTAACTGCCTGAGGTTGGAAATGTTTTCCGAAACCGTTTTAGCGTTATCACAGTGGCAAATGTCGATAAGCGCTTTACTGCATTTTGTATTTATCCCTTTAACCCTTGGATTGTCATTGCTACTGGTAGCGCTGGAATCCTTGTATTTACTCACCGACAAACCACATTACCTAAACGCCAGCCGCTTTTGGGCGCGGTTGTTTAGCGTCAACTTTAGCTTGGCTTTGGCTAGTCGCTTGGTGTTGTTGTGTCAGTTTGGCGCGGGGAGTTCTTATTTTTCCCGCTACGTTGGCGATGTGTTTGCCCTGCCGTTGGCGATTGAAGCTTTGAGCAGTTTCTTTTTGGCTTCGGTGTTGTTTGGGCCATTTTGGTTTGGTTGGGCGCGTTTGAGTAAACAGCAGCATTGGCTAATTACCTGTTTATTGGCGCTGTGTCTTAATCTGTCGGCTTTGTGGTTGATTAGCGCTTATGCGTGGCTGGAAAATCCGGTTGGCGCCAGCTTTAATCTGCATTCGCTACGGATTGAATTGAATGATCTAAACCAATTGCTCAACAATCCAGCGGCGATCTTTAAAACCCTGCATTTGCTTGGTCTTTGCTATGCGATTGCCGCTGCCAGTGTGTTGGCGATTAGCGCTTGGCTGGTATCTAAAAATCCAAACGATCCGATTGGCCGCATCAGTTACAAACTAGCCGCGCCAATTGGCTTAATAGCGATTTTATTGGCTTGGCCGATTCAACCGACACCAAGCCGTTTGAGCCAAACCATTCAACAAACCGCGCTCAATGGCGGCGATTTGCAAAGCCTATTGCCAGAAGTCGAAAACCATATCCGCAACGGCCTCACCGCTTATCAAACTTTGCTTGCTTGGCGCGATGACGATAAAAACAGCGCCTTACAAGCCCAAGTTGAGCAACATCAAGTCGATTTAGGCTATGCCTTGTTATTACAGCGCTTCACCACCCATATCGAAAACGCTAACCAGCAACAAATCCAACTTGCCGCACAATCGGCTTTACCGGCAGAACCTGCTGCCTTGTTGTGGAGTCATCGTCTGTTAATCGGATTGGGCGTGTTAATCATCGCGGGCTTTATTGCCGCTTGTGTTGGTGGTTTAGGCCAAGCAGCGTTAAAACCTTGGCTGATGCAACTCAGCATTTTGACGGCACCGCTGCCTTGGTTATTAGGCCTGGGCGATCATTTTCTTAACCAAGCCAGCCAGCAACCTTGGCTAGTGTCTGAATTATTACCAAGCTTTTTAAGCTATTCCTCGCTATCGGTCACTGCGCTGGCGATTAACTTTGGTATTTATTTGATCATCGGCACAGGCTTGGTCTGTGTTGCGGGGATTTTGATGGCTTACTTAACTTTTAGCCACGCCAGAGGAGCAGCGCAATGAATTTAGATTATGAAGTTTTACGTTTAATCGCTTGGGCTTTGCTGGTTTTGGCCTTGGTCGGTTATGCCCTCAATGAAGGGATTACATTAGGCACCAGCATGTTGTTGCCGTTGATTTCACAAAGCGACAAAGAACGGCAATTAATCATCGCCAGCATCGCCGCTACCGCCCAAGGCCAACAAGCTTGGCTAGTAGCTGTGATTGCGATTTTATTCGCCGCTTGGCCTATCGCTTATGCGGTGAGCATGGCCTGTTTGCAGTTACCGATTTTGCTGTTGCTACTAGCTTGGCTGATTCGACCATTGGGCTTTGTGTTTAGAGATGCGGCTAATGAACAATGGCGTCAGTATTGCGATAAAGCTTTGGCGATTGGTGGTTTTGTTTCGACCTTGATGGTAGGGATGATTGCTGGCAACTTGCTAAAAGGTATTCCATTTCATATGGATAACGACATGCGGATTTTGTTTTTAGGCGATTTTTGGACGTTAGTGAATCCGTTTGCCTTGTTAGTTGCTGGGATTGCGATTTGCTTGTTTTTATCCCACGCCGCATTGTTTCTGCAACTTAACCCGCAAGCCTCGTTTTATAGCGCCAGCAAAAGCATGGGCTATAAAGCCGGATACGGTTTTATCGTGTTATTTGTACTAACTGGCTTATGGGTGATTCGCTTGGAAGGCTATCACATCAGCTCCGAAATTCTCACCAATGCCGCCAGCAATCCGTTGATGAAGTTCGTCAAACGCGGTGAAGACTTATGGCTGGATAATTACGAACATCAATACATGGTTTGGGCACTGCCGAGTTTGGCGATTATCAGCGCTGGATTAGGCTTGTGGTTATCGAAAATTGAACGCAATTACTGGGCGTTTCTAAGCAGTTCCGTCGCTGTCACCATGACAATTTTGACTACCGCCTTCACTATGTTCCCGTTTATCTTGCCGTCTAACCGCTCGCTAAACACCTCGCTAACTTTATGGGACGCCAGCGCCAGCCAAGCGAGTTTAAACGTATTAGTGCCGATAGTGGCGGTGGCTTTATTGTTGATGGCATTGATTAGCCGCTGGTCGTTTAGGCTGCCGAATCATTTAAGCAAAACTGCGGCACCGAAAAGCGGCTGTTCATAAATCAGCTAAACTAGCGCCTTTAGCAGCAATAGTTTGATACCCTAAGCCCTTATTTATACTTTTTACCTATTGGAAACAGCTATGACCGATTTACCTAACTGCCCAAAGTGCGGCTCTGAATATACTTACAATGATGGCAACATGACCATCTGTTCCGAGTGTGCCCACGAATGGTCAGCAGACGCCAGCAGCGACAACAATGACGATGCGAAGGTAATTAAAGATTCAAACGGCAATATCCTGCAAGACGGCGACACTGTCACCGTGATTAAAGACCTGAAAGTCAAAGGTTCATCATTGGTGGTTAAAGTCGGCACCCGCGTTAAAAACATCCGTTTGGTTGACGGCGATCATGATATTGATTGCAAAATCGACGGCATTGGCGCGATGAAATTAAAATCTGAGTTTGTGAAAAAGGCTTAATCTCCAAGCCCAATCGCTATTTACCATCACTTTGCTGAGGAGCAAGTATGCAAACAAAAATTAAAGCTATTTTGGGTTTTTCAATGTTAATGGGTGCTGTTTCAATGATCAGCCCAGCGCTTGCAGAAACCCCAGCCGCACAACATGACGATGCCCATCATCACGCCGCTGCCGAAGAAAACTTCGAATGGCCAGGCATTTACACCGGCTTTATTCCTTGTGCAGATTGCATCGGTGTGAAAACCACCTTGGCTTTGAACAAAAACGGTAGCTATATCTTAATGACCCAATTCGTTGGCAAATCGGAAAGAGAGTTTGTCGAAAAAGGTAAATTTGCTTTCAACAAAACCAGCAACACCATCGTCTTAACCCCACGCAACAGCACCACCGCGAATAGCCAACAATATTTAATCGGTGAAAATTCACTGATTCAATTGGATAACAGCGGTAACAAAGTGACTGGTAAATTGGCAGAGCGTTATATCTTGCGTAATAGCGATATAACCTCAAACCCACCATCGCATTCAGGTCATCATTAATAACTTTCCAATCTGGCCCAGCCAGCTTGGAAAGCACTAGCAGGACGGGATATTCATCCCGTCCTTCAATGTTTCAAATTACTGTTGAGTAGGGTGGATAAGCGCAGCGCATCCACCGCGAAGGCCAACATGGTGGATGCGCTGCGCTTATCCACCCTACTTGATTTTCCAAGAAAACGCTTAACTTAATCCGCGAACAGCCATTGTGCTTTTTAACGCCAGATAATGTGATCACTGAACAAAGCATCCCTTCAAAATTGCTGATCCACTTTGCTTTTGTCATCCCGTTAGGGATCGCTTAACTTTAGAGCTATTGAATAACTTAGAGGCTAAGCGATTCCTACGGAATGACAAAATCAAAGGCTAACCAAGTAAATACAAGCAGTTAGTTTTTTTGAAGTTGGCGTTTATTAGGCATTATTGACTGATTCCAAAACTCACTTAACCGCCCGCAACAAATTCCCATAATACAAATCCTTCCCCGTGCTGGTCTGCATCCACAATTCCGCCACCACCACATCCTTCGCCTTAAAATACCGATTCGCCAAACCACGCATATCCGCCAAGCTAATACTCGGCGAATAAGTATTCAAAATCAAAAAGCCATTCGGCGCTAACAAATCCTGCGCCCCCGCCAGCAACGCCTCTAATTTATGCTCCAACTTCCATTTCTCACCTTTCGCCCCCAAGCCCCAAGCTGGTGGGTCCATGATGATGCCGTCATAAGTCTTGCCGCGCTTCAGCTCACGCTCGACAAACTTCAAAGCATCTTCCCGCACCCATTTAATATCGCTCAAACTGCTAAGCTGCATATTGCCATTCGCCCAGCTGATTAATTGTTTAACCGAATCAACATGCAAAGTTTCCGCGCCGGTTTGACGTGCCACACAAGAAGCCGCGCCTGTATAAGCAAACAGATTCAAAAAACGCCCATCAGCTGGTAAATGCTCGGCGATGAAATCCCAGTTAGTGCGTTGTTCAGGAAACAAGCCAAGATGCTTGAAACGGGTCAGTTCTAATTGAAACTTCAAGCTGCCATAGCTGATTTGCCATTGGCTAGGCGCATGGTGTTTCAAAGCTTGCCAAGTACCGGCTTGATTGCTGGTTTCGACAAACGCCCAATCCGCTCGCTCGCGCCATTGTTGTAGGGTTTGATCGGGTTTGAAATAAGCATTGACCTCAGGGCGAATGGTTAAAACCTGCCCCCAGCGTTCCAGTTTCTGGCCGTTGCCCGCGTCGAGTAATTGGTAATCGTCCCAGCCTTGGGTAAATATGCGTTGGTTCATTGGTTATGTTGGATTGAGTTTTTGGCGGGTAGTTTAGCGGGTTATAGGGGATGAGATTTTTTTAATGACTAGGCTTATAGGATGTGTGAGCGATAGCGAAGTGCATCAATCGCGAACGACGCGCCTCCTTGCGTCGGCAGCATCGTATAGAGGCGTGAGTTTATAACTCTATTATTTCAATGCTCCCATTACTGAATTGTGCTCGACAGACTTCAACAGCAGGATTTATTTCTTTAACTTGCTGTTTAATTTCAATTGTCTGCTCATCACTAGTTTGCCATCCAAGGATAATGCGATTGATACAATTTTTGGGTATTTTATAAATATGCACTTGCACTTGATTAATGTTTTGTTGCTCGCAATCCACCAAAGGCATAACTACACGAAATTCTTGCTCATAGCTCCAGTCTTTATATTTAGAGAAAAAACCATTCTCATGTGAGCTAGGTTCAAATGTTATTCCACATTTTTCACCGTTGTAGGTTATCTGTCTAACTTGACGAAGAACACCTGTTTCATCACCTTTAAATGGTTGATCCAGATTAATAAATTCAATAACAAAACCCTTACTATTGTTTGCATAATGAGCCCACATAGGAAGACAATGATAATGATTGGTAAGGCACAAAACCCCTACTTTTGAAACAATTTCTTGTGATGTTTCCATAAATAACTGCTTGATTTGATCAAAATGTGTTTCGTAGTAGGAAGATTTGATAATACTGTTAGCTTCTACGCTGTTATTGGGAATTGGAATTACCTTGAACCTAGGAGCTAGGGTTCTAAGAATATTACCTTGTTGACGAAGAAACTTCATGTCACATTCGGAATACCCGTGTTGTTGCATGTGTTTGAGCGAATCAAGAATGTCTTGATCGTTTAGTGTTGGAGTCATTTCAGAGGGATCATTTAGCTCTGAAATTGGAGTGAACTTCACATTGCCTGCCAATATATTTTTAACAGCATCAATACCAGATATGAATTTATAAAGTGGTGACATAGGGATTTAATTTGTTAGAGTTAATGGAGTGTACTGATCGCCATGAAGTAGAGAAATCATCAATTATCAGGCCGTACATTTTGATTATCACCTAAAAACCACTAACGGCAAAAATAAGTTTTACAAACACCTTGAGCATCGTAAAACCTAGCACCAAAAGCCTTAAACAATCAAACTCACCATTAACCCATGCCGAATTGCTGAAATATTTTGGTTGAATAGATGCTCATCCAACCAATCTCAATATAACCCTTTATCAAACGCCGCCTTTATTGCATCTGAAATAAACTGCGCGAAAGGCTTAATATTTTTTTCGACACTGGCTTTTTCAAGCGCTTGCATATACGGCGCTCGCGATGATACCGGAATAATAGTCCAAGGATAATGACCTTCGGCCAGCATCACATTCATCGCGAAACGAGCTGTTCTGCCATTGCCATCCATAAAAGGATGGATATAACCCAATAAAAAATGCACCATGACCGCCTTCACAAACGCATCGGGCTCAGCAAGCAAGCATTGTTTTAGCGCATCCAATCCATCCAAAATATGTTCAAAATGTGGCGGAATATGTTTTGAGCCGGATAAAAACACTAAATGTCTTCGATAGCCGATTAGGTCTTGGCGTTTTAATAATCCAGCTTCCACTGATGGCATGAACAGCTGAGCAAACCAGCGTTGATGTTGTTCAATAAATAATTCAGCGCCCGTTTTCTGTTTTAAATACGCTTGGTTAGCCGCCAGTTTCACTAAGTTAAAAGCTTCCAAATAACCTTTTGCTGCCATCGCGTCGCGTTGTTGTTTGTCTTGCTCTGATTGTGGATTCCAATCACCGACGGCGATTTTCTGAATTAAATCGGGAGTCACGCGATAACGCTCGATTGATAAGCTGTGATAGGCATCGTCAACTTTAATCGCTTCGATAGAGGCCAAATACTCGGTTTCGGATAAGGACAATAATGGAATGTCGGGCTTTGCCGCTAAAACATCCTCACGAAAGAGTTCGAATAATAATTTGATTCGACTGTACATGGGGTTTCGGACATCCGTTAAAGGCACAACCAGCGGCTGATCAAATGGCTTATCAATTTCTCGGATTAAATAACCTAGATCGCTCAATTGCTTCAAAATCGCATCGGCAAAATCACCCCTGCCAACTTGTCGATAAGCACCAATCAATCTTGAAACACCTTGCTGGTTATTATCAACCAAGCGAGCAATCTCTAGTGGATCAGCGATTTTGTTCATGACAATTTGAATTTCGTGGCTTTGCGATTGGTAATGTTTGGGGCTTAGCAAAACCAGCGCTGCCGCCGCTGAATAGCATTGCACGCCGCTGACGGTTTGTTTTAAATCCGCTGGAATTGGGTTCTTGATTGAATAGATGAACAGTGAGTAGTTTTCATATAAATCAACTTTTTGGTTCACATTACAGTCTACGATGACGGTAATTTGTGCTGGCACGACGTTGATTTGTGCGTGTAGCAATAGCGATTGCTCGGCTGACAGGCAATAGTTTTCATCGAAACGTTCTGATAAATAACGCGATAAAAACTCAAAATAATGGGCAAAAAAAGGTGTGGTGTCGCCGGGGTCGGCCATTGGATCTGATAGAAAATACCAACCTTTAAAAAATTCTTTTAAAAAGCCGCTTCGTAGCAGTGTTTCACGGTCACCTTGTTTTAGTTGCTTACCTTTGATGACACCTTGATTGGAGCCGTTGATGGTATGCAAAGCTTCAAGCGCTTTGGCCAGCTTTTGGTGTTCAGGTATTTTAGCTCGGCCCATAACGCTTCCTTTAGTAATCGCAATAACTTAAAAAATTATATCGCAATACTTTTTTAAAAAATATAGCGATTATTTTATAGTTATCAATTACTTGCTTTGATAAGGATTTAATTGAAAATCAGCTTGTCGCGACCAACGCATCTTCAATCTTCATCCAACCTAACCCACCTTAACCGATTGGCATTACTCACCACCGTCACCGATGACATGGCCATTGCCGCCCCTGCTAACATCGGATTCAGCAAAATCCCAAATAACGGATATAGCAAGCCAGCGGCAACCGGAATGCCGATGCTGTTGTAGAAGAAAGCGCCAATCAAGTTTTGCTGGATGTTGCGCACCGTCAGTTTTGACAGGCTGATCGCTTGGCCGATTTTCAATAACGAGCCTTGTAACAAGACAATATCGGCGCTTTCTATCGCGACATCAGTGCCAGTGCCGATGGCAAAACCGACATCGGCTTGGGCTAAGGCGGGGGCGTCGTTGATGCCGTCGCCGACCATGCCGACAATTTCGCCTTGGGCTTGTAATTCTTTAACCACGGCGGCTTTGTCTTGCGGTAGCACTTGGGCGCGAAATTCGCTGATGCCAGCTTGTTTGGCGATGGCTTGGGCGGTGATGGGGTTATCGCCGGTGACCATTAACACTCGAATCCCGCGCTGTTGTAGTTGCTGAACGGCTTGGGCGGAGTCGGGTTTAATCGGGTCGGCAACCGCGACGATGCCGATTAACTGTTCGGCTACCGCTAACAACATCGGGGTTTGGCCTTGGCTGGCGAGTTGGTCGAGGCGGGCTTGGTGAGCGCCAACCTCAATGCCGTTAGCGGTCATTAAAGCTAGGTTGCCAAATAAACAAACTTGATCGTTAATCCGACCACTAATCCCCTGGCCGCTGATGGCTTGGAATTTTCTGACTTTGTGCAGTTTTAAATTTTGCTCGGCAGCGGCCGCCAAAATTGCGCTGGCTAAAGGATGTTCGGAACCGGATTCTAAGCTGGCGGCGTAATGTAAAACTTGGCTTTCACTGTGCTCAGCCAAGGCCACCACTGCCGCTAATGCCGGTTTGCCTGCTGTGACGGTGCCGGTTTTATCGAGGATTAAACAGCTGATTTTGCCAGCGGTTTGTAAAGCTTCGCCTTGGCGGATCAAGATACCGATTTGCGCGGCGCGGCCTACCGCAACCATCACCGAAATCGGCGTTGCTAAACCTAAAGCGCAAGGACAAGCAATCACTAAAACCGTCATTGAGGTGACGAAGGCATAGCCTAAAGCGGGCTCGGAGCCAACGATTAACCAGACTAAAAAGGTTAGCGCGGCAATCGCGACCACGGTAGGCACAAACACCGCTGAGATTTTGTCGGCTAATTTGGCTAATGCCGGTTTGCTGTTTTGCGCTTGGCGAACGCTTTGGATAATTTGCGCCAGCGCGGTATCGCGACCGATGCGAGTGGCGGTGAATAAGAAACTGCCTTGTTGATTGATGGTGCCAGCCGCGACTTTAGCGCCGAGGGTTTTCTCAACCGGCATTGCTTCACCAGTCAGCATCGACTCATCAACATTAGAATGCCCCTCTAACACCAAACCATCGACGGGGATTTTTTCGCCAGGTCTAACTCGTAAGGTTTCACCTAAGCCGACTTGGTCGATGGCAATATCAATTTCTTGGCCGTCACGCACGACCCGCGCAGTTCTGGGTTGTAAGCCTAACAAAGCCCGAATTGCCGCCGAAGTTTTGCCTCTAGCCCTCGTTTCTAAGGCGTTGCCTAAATTGATAAACGCTAAAATCACTGCCGAGGCTTCAAAATAGGCATGGGCGGATAATGACGGTAGTTGCTGTGAAAAATCGATTAACACTGTTGAATATAGCCAAGCCGAGCCTGTGCCTAATGAAATCAAAGTGTCCATATTGGCTTGTTTGACTTGGATTAATTTGTAGGCGCTTTGAAAGAAATGGCCACCGGAATAAAACAGCACGGCCAAAGTCAGCAAGGAAATAATTGGCCAAAATTCGCGACCTTGAGCGGTGTTGATAGCCGGAAAACTGTGCTCGCCTAGCATCAAAAACAAACCTAATGCGCCAGCGACACCGGCTTTAATCATTAACTGCCGATAATGCTGTTGTTGCTGGATTTGTTCATCTTCGGGGTCTTCCAAGCCCTCCATCACTGCGGCATCGTAACCACTGGTTTTGAGGGCTTGTTTCAGTAAATCGACGTTTAATTGGCCAGTGACGGTGGCCGAATGATCGGCAAAATTGACGCTAACGCTTTCCACACCCGCAACCGCTTGCAATGCTGTTTCCACTGCAGCAATACAGCCGGCACAGCGCATACCGAGGATAGATAATCGGATAGTTTCTGATGTTGGGGATGTGGTATTCATAAAAACCTTAGTCTTCGACTTTAAAGCCAGCGTCGATAATCGCGTCTTCAATATCATCTACATCGATTTGCTCAGGCTCGTAGGCGACTTCAACGCGTTTTTGCTGATGCGAGGCTTGTACTGATAACACGCCATCTAAAGCAGATAATTTATTAGTAAGGCTGGATTCGCAGCCGCCGCATTTCATACCGGTGACATTCAGGACGATAGTTTCTGACATAGTGTGCTCCTTTCAGGTGATTGAACAGATAGACTCGACGCAAAATTACCGAACATGATATAAGGCGAGTCTAATCTTCATCATAGTTCAATGCCTCTTAGTTCGTAAACTAGCGAAGCGACCTTTGTAATCTTAATCTTTGGTGTATCAATGACTCTGAAATCATTTTTTTTCGTTTTAAGCTTATTAATTAGTCCGCCATTATTTGCTAATGGCTTGGGGCAACTTAACCCTGAACAGTTACACAGCCTACAACAAAGCCAGAATGCCTTGATTGTTGACGTGCGGACACCGGCTGAATGGCAAGCTTCGGGCATTATTCCCAACAGTCAAAAACTGCAAGGTTTTGACAGCAACGGTAAGTTTGATGCTGATAAATGGTTGTCGGATTTACAGAAATTAAAATCATCTTCTGACCAACCGGTGATTCTGGTTTGCCGTTCGGGTAATCGCAGTAGCAAAATCGGCGAACTCTTGGCGCAGCACGGCGAAAAAAATATTTACCATTTAAGCAATGGTATTCAAGGCTGGATTCAATCCGGCAACCCTGTTAAAGCCGATTAACCCTGTTAGTTTTCACTATGCCTTTACAGTCTATACATAATCAAACTATTGCCCTTGCGGGCTTAAGCCAAGCCTGCTGGCTGGTCAATCAATTAGCCACCACCGGCTTGTCGGACAGTCGTGCTATAGATGCCAGTTTAACTAGCTTATTAAAAATCGATGCCGACAGCGTGCTGGATGTTTACGGTGGCTTAGGCGGTATTAAACAAGGCTTGTTGCAACTTGATCAGCAATTAAGTAGCAAAGCTTTGAGTAGTCCTGAGCAAGTTCGCTATGCAGGGCAATTAGTGCATTTGCAAAAACAATTGGCGAATCGCCCTGAAATGCAAAAAACCATTTATGACGGCATGATTCGCGCCCAAGCACAGGCCGAACACTATGGCGTTTTGCATGAGAATGTTTTGGCTAATTTTGCTGATATTTATCACCAAACCATCAGTACCTTACAGCCGAGAATTATGGTGATCGGCGATCAGCAATATCTTAGCTCGCCGTTTACGATCAATAAAATCCGTAGCGTGTTGTTAGCGGGGATACGCTCGGCGCAACTGTGGCGGCAATGTGGCGGTAGTCGTTGGAAACTAATCTTCGCCCGTAGCAAATTGCAAGCTGAAACCCGTTTCCTTTTATCAAAACTGTAAAACCATGCCTGAATTACCCGAAGTTGAAACCAGTCGGCGCGGCATTAGTCCGCATATCGTTGGCAAAGTATTTAAAAATGTCATTGTCCGCCAGCCAAAATTGCGCTGGCCGGTGCCGGATAATTTAGCGGATTTGCTAATCGGTCAAAACCTGAAAAGCGTGGAGCGGCGCGGTAAATATCTGCTGTTAAACTGCGCTAACGGTAGTTTGTTATTGCATTTGGGAATGTCCGGCAATTTGCGGATTACTAATCCTGAGGTCGCGATTGGCAAACATGATCATCTTGATCTGGTTTTTGCCGATGACACGGTGTTAAGGCTCAACGATCCGCGTAAGTTTGGCGCGGCGTTGTGGGCGGAACAGCCTAGCCAACATCCTTTGTTAGCGGTTTTAGGGCCAGAGCCTTTATCGGCTGATTTTAGCGGTGAGTATTTACAGCAACGCGCGGGGTCTCGGCGTTTGCCGATTAAATCTTTGATTATGGATAGTCATATTGTGGTGGGCGTGGGGAATATCTATGCCAGTGAATCGCTGTTTTTAGCCGGTTTACATCCTGAACGGCCAGCGGGGGAGATTGATTTAATTGGCTATCAGCGTTTGGCGACAGCGATAAAAACCGTGTTGCAAAAAGCCATTGAACAAGGCGGTACCACATTACGCGACTTTACCAATGCCGAAGGTAAGCCCGGTTATTTTCAGCAAGCTTTACGGGTTTATAGCCGACGTGATCAAGCCTGTATTGACTGCGGCGAGCCGATTCAACATTTAAAAATTGGCCAACGTGCCAGTTACTTTTGCCCTGTTTGTCAGCATTAATTTATGGCGATTTTATTTTTTAATTTACGCGGTGTGCCGCAAGATGAAGCCGATGATGTTCGGGCTTTGCTTACTGAACATGAGATTGAGTTTTACGAAACCAATGATGGCAATTGGGGCGTGTCGATGCCGGCGATTTGGTTACACAACGAAGAGGACTTAGAAGTTGCTCAGCCTTTATTTGATGAATATCAGTATCAACGGGCGATTGAACAGCGGGCTTTGTATCGACAATTAAAGCGACAAGGCGAACATACGGGCTTTTGGCGACAAACCTTAAAACAACCGCTGCGATTTTTGCTGTATAGCGGTTTTATGATTTTGATTGCTTATTGTTCGGTGAAATGGTTGTTTGAGCTGGGTTTATAACTGTTTAATTGCCGTTGGCTGAGCGAAGCCCTGTTTTGGTTTTGGTTTTGGCTTCGACTCCGCTCAACGAACGGCTTAGCTTATTTCGGGCCTTGTAAAATAATCAAAGCTCTTTGTACATGTTCTGCTAATTCCACGCCTAAATCGGTTAAATAACCGCCATCTTTTTGGGTAATCACGCCTTTATCGAATAAGCGTTCTGCTGCAGCAATCAGCTGTGGATCAGCACTACCATGCACTTTTACACCTTCTTGGTTTGACTCCAGATTAAACAGCGCTAAAAATTTAATTTCTGCTACTAATGCGTCGGTTAAAGCCATGTGAGATTCCTCTAAGTTATTATCGAACTTTCCTAAACAGGAAAGATGTACTGCTTACCGCTAAGCGTTAGCGGCTATAAAAATGGCTATCGGTGTACAAGTCATGAATATGGCGTATTAATACCATAATTACCGATGCAACCGGCAAGGCTAATAAAACCCCTAAAAACCCAAATAATTGACCGCCGGCTAATACAGAAAAAATCACCACCACCGGATGTAAACCGATTTTGTTACCGACTAACCAAGGGGTCAGTAACATACCTTCTAAGCTATGCCCTACCCCAAATACAATCAATACTGGCACTAAATGCATGACATTTTGAAATTGTAATAAGGCGGCAATCCCCGCCAAAGTAATACCGGTAATCACGCCCATATAGGGCACAAAACTAATTAATCCCGCTAATACACCAATCAATAAGGCTAATTCTAAATCAATCATCCATAAGCCTATGGTGTAGATCATGCTCATCGCTAACATGACATAAAACTGACCACGCATAAATGCGGACAGGACATTGTCAGCTTCAGTAGCCAGTTTACCAACAGTATTAGCAAATCGGCGTGGAAATAGATTGTGGATTTTCACCATTAAATCATCCCAGTCGCGCAATAAATAAAAAGTAATCACTGGAATTAATAATAAATTCATCACCCAACCGATAATCATCGCGCCTGAATGAGAGACCGACAAAATCAGGCTTTCATCAGCACCACCGGCTTTTTGCCAGTAGTTTTTAATTAGCACCAATAATTGGTCAGTTTGCACTGGGCGAATACTACGGCCTAAATATTTTTGTAAAGTCGGCACTACCGAATGATTAAACCAAGCTAAAGATGCCGGTAATTTGTCGATAAATTCGCTAATTTGTAGTTCGATGGTGGGAATTACAATAATCAATAAAGTGGCGATGATTAAAATAATCCCCGAAAACACCACCATCACCGCCATGGTGCGATTTAACTGCCGATCATGGTAACGATAGGTTTCCAGTCTATCGACTAAAGGATCACCCAAATAAGCCAATACACCAGCGAATACAAATGGCATTAGGATTGGCGCTAAACGATAGATTAACCAGCCCAGTAAAGCGGTAAAGGCTAAAACAAACCATTTTTGGGAATCACTCATATTCATATCTTTGGCCTACGATTTACGACGGGCTTTGAATAATTCAATCAGAATCGGCAAGAATGAAATCACAATAATTGCCAAGATGACTAATTCAAAATGTTGTTTAACTTGTGGAATATTGCCAAAAAAGTAACCGGCACCACCACAAACTAACACCCAAGCCACGCCACCGATCATATTAAAACTAATAAACTTGGAATAAGACATATGGCCAATACCCGCTACAAACGGTGCGAAAGATCGCACTATCGGTACAAATCGAGCTAGAACGATGGTCTTCGGGCCATAGGTTTGGTAGAAGTCTTGCGCTTTATCCAAATGCTGTTGATTAACCCAACTTAGACTATGCGCTCGCTGACCGATACTACGCCCTATCCAATAATTTAAGGTATCGCCCAGAATAGCCGCACTGATTAACAAACCCAGTACCCAATATAAATTCAGGGTATCCATCGCCACCAAAGCACCGGTTGCAAATAACAACGAATCCCCAGGCAAAAACGGCATGACGATTAGGCCGGTTTCAATGAATATCACTAAAAACAAAACGCCATAAATCAATAAGCCGTAATCAGCGACTAAGCCATCTAAATATTTATCGATGTGCAATAAAATATCGATTAAATGATTGAGCAATTCCATGCTTATCTCGTTTAGGGTTGAATTGGAGCAGAAAAGCTAAAGTAAGTGACTATCGCTACCGCGATTAAGCCTATTGCCGCTAATACCAGCCACATGTTCTTTGACTGCTTAGCAGGCTTAACGATTTCTACCCCTTCGATGCTGACATTCACCGCTTTCGACTTACCGCCTGCTTCTTTTTCGACTTCGTAAAACAATACATCTCCTCGCATCGGGCGACGCGCCATGCCTCTTAAAGAGGAGATGTGTACAAAAATATCTTTATCGTCATGTTCTGGCTTGATAAAACCAAAACCTCTATCGTCTTTCCAAGTTTTTAAAATGCCTTTGTAGACAGTCTTTGCCATTTGTTTACCTATGTCTTCTTCTAAATGTTATTGCGTAGAGCCTGTCTTGAAGATTTTGTAGCTCTACATGGCTCGAAGGACAAACTAAAACCTGTCCAAACGAATTTTTGATAGCGAGTTTGCTTTTGGCTTCAGTAACATTATTTGATGATGGTTGTTACTGAAATAAGAAAATTTGGAGCGATGATTTACAAGATAAAGACCTGTAAATCATCGATTACTGCTGTTAAGTTTGTTTCGACAATTGAATTATTTATCGATTAAAACTTTGTCATCAATCACTAATTTAGATACACCACCGATAGCTAATTTTAGTGTGCAAGATGCAACTTTAAAATTAGAATCCGCTTCGCCAGTCCATTCCATAGTGACATAAGTGGTTTTATCGGTATCGGTTTTAGATGGGAAATAAACCTGAGTACCAGTGCGGTCTAAAATCAATTTAGGACATTTTTGATTCGCCATTTCTTGCATAGCAACCAAAGTTCTAATTTGTGCAGCTGATTCTTTATCTTCATTACTTTGTTGCTTACTCATGCCAACCATAATGAAGCCAATGATCATTGCACCAACAAGCGCTAAACCTACTTTTTTTAATTCGCCCATTTTGCTCTCCTAAATTTATAGTTATTTTTCCGAAAAATCCGTGCTCTCGACTCGGATTCTATGCGAAACGAGTAACCCCAGCAATAAAGCCTTAAATTTATTGTGGATCGACTTGCTCAATCCAATCGCCAAGGTTGTAATAATTGGTGACACGCGCGACTTTGCCATCACGAATATCAAAAAAAGCGCCCGCAGGTAAACGGTAAGTTTGGCCTTTTGCTTCTGGCAAACCTTCGTCAGTATTCAGGTATTCGCCTAAAACCACGAACTCTGCAGCAGCGCGTGAACCGTCAGCATTAGCCATCACAACGATGTTTTCTAATTGCTCACGATAATGGTGATTCATTTTTTGCATGAATTTGGTGAACGCTTCTTTACCTTGCTCACGGTCACCCTGATTGATGTCGTGTACTACATCGTCAGTTAGCAAGCTTAGGAAAGTGTCCATATCGCCATTGTTAAATGCTTGGTAATACTGTTCAATCAGTTGTGTAGCTTGTTGCATAGTGTTTGATTTCTTCAAGTTTAAAAAAGGTTAATTTTGCCAGAATAGTGCTAATTTTTCAGCCTTAAAATTCCACGCCTTGCTCGGCCTTAATTCCTTGCTGATAAGCGTGCTTGATTAGCTGCATTTCTGTCACGGTATTGGCGACTTCGATTACTTCGGCAGGCGCATTACGACCCGTTAAAACCAAATGCATCCAAGCCGGTTTTTCGTTTTTAATAAACTCAGCCACTTCCTGCCCTGTCAGCCAGTTATAGCCACAGCAGTAGTTAATTTCATCCAAAACTACTAAATCATATAAACCGGAACGGATTTTTTCTTGGCATAAAGCCCAAATATCACGAGTGGTTTGAATATCTTGTTCGGGATTTTTAGTATCCCAAGTGAAACCATCTCCCAAAGCGTGCCATTCGATATTCTCAAAATGAGTGGCAGCTTTTTGTTCGCCGGTTTGCCATTGGCCTTTAATAAATTGGATCACGCAAACTCGCATTCCCCAACCAGCGGCGCGAAATACCATGCCGAAAGCGCTAGACGATTTACCTTTGCCTTCGCCGGTTAAAACCAAAACTACGCCATTGCGTCTGTCTTTATTTTTCATGTTTTTTATATCGGTTGCGTAGTGTGTTGAAAATTTTGAATCCGAGAATAATCGCCGCTAAAACAAAAGTAATCGCATTGGCAATAATAATGGCTTGATTGTCTAAATAAATTCCGTAAATCAGCCACAACAAAACCCCTGCCGCAAATAGACTGTACATACCCATAGATAAGGATTCGGTGTCACGGGTCTTGATGGTCATTATGGCTTGCGGCAAAAAAGAGACGGTGGTTAAAGTCGCCGCAGCGTAACCAATCAGTTCAAATGAAAATGTCATAAAGTTAGAAATGCCGCCAAGCGTAATAAACACCCGCCAGCAATAAAAGTTGCAAAAAAGCCGAGAGCCAGAAATAGCCGACAAACAACATCACTTTAACGGGCTTTTCGACGGGCTTGGTGAAACTTAACAAGCCCCCAATCAAACTAGATACGCCTGCCACCGCAAGTAAACTGGCAACCACTTGATCAGCAGTTATCATCTTGGTGGTGGCGCTAATACTTCGCGCGAGCCATTACTTTCTGCAGGGGAAACAACGCCAGCATTTTCCATGTCTTCGATAATCCGCGCAGCACGGTTATAGCCAATTTTAAAACGACGCTGAACGCTCGAAATTGAGGCTTTACGGGAATCGGTGACAAACGCCACCGCTTCATCATACAAACTATCCATTTCTGCGCCTTCACCATCACCATTGGCAATTTCGCCGCTATCAGAGCGTTCTTGGGTAATTTCATCCAAATAATTAGTTGGGCCAGTTTTTTTCAAGAACTCAACCACCCGATGAACTTCATGATCATCAACAAAAGCGCCATGAGCACGCAAAGGAATGCTGGTACCGGATGGTAAGAACAACATATCACCATTGCCTAACAACGCTTCCGCCCCACCTTGGTCGATAATGGTTCGCGAGTCGATACGTGATGACACTTGGAAAGAAATACGGGTTGGTACGTTGGCTTTAATCAAACCGGTTAAGACATCAACTGATGGCCGTTGGGTTGCTAATACTAAATGGATACCAGCGGCACGGGCTTTTTGCGCTAAACGGGCAATCAGCTCTTCAACTTTTTTACCCACCACCATCATCATGTCAGCTAACTCGTCGATGACAATCACGATACTCGGCAAAGTAGTTAGGGTTGGGTAATCTTCTAGCGGTACTGGTGTTTCTGGTCTGAACAATGGATCGCGAATCGGTTTGCCGTTAGCTTCCGCTTCGGTTACCGCATGGTTGTAGCCAGCCAAGTTTCTGACGCCAACTTTCGACATCAATTTATAACGGCGTTCCATTTCAGCAACCGCCCAACGCAAAGCATTTTGAGCGTCCTTCATGTCGGTCACAACCGGCGTTAATAAATGAGGAATGCCTTCGTAAACCGATAATTCCAACATTTTTGGGTCGATCATGATTAAACGTACTTCGTCTGGCTTGGCTTTGTAAAGCAAACTCAGAATCATGGTATTGATCGCCACCGACTTACCCGAACCGGTAGTACCAGCAACAAGGGCATGAGGCATTTTGCCTAAGTCAGCCACCACCGGCGTACCGGAAATATCTTTGCCCATCGCGATACTCAGTTTGGATTTAGCACCTTCAAATTCATCGGATACTAATAAATCCCGTAGCGAAACCATTTCGCGTTCTTGGTTTGGAATCTCTAAACCAATCACTGATTTGCCTTCGATAATTTCGACCACCCGCACACTGGTTACCGATAAACCACGCGCCAAATCCTTTGCTAAGCCAGTAATTCGACTGCCTTTCACACCTGCCGCTAGACGCAATTCAAAGCGCGTAATCACAGGCCCGGGTAAAACCGCTTCAACTTCAACCGAAATACCAAAATCTTTTAGAACTTCTTCTACCCGTCTTGAAAGCTCTTCCAACTCGGCTTTGGAATAGCGTTTGACTTTAATCTCACGCTTATCAAGCAACGATAAAGTAGGTAAAGCATTCAAGAATTTATCATCGTCAAAATCCTCAGTGACTTTATTGTCTTTTTTACGAGCCGGTTTAAACACTTCGGTTTCTTGTAAAGCAGGCTGCTCAATCGTTTTAAGAATTTGTAATTTGGATTTTTTAGGTTTTTCTTCTACTTCTGGCTCGTCATCAGCGATCACAAGCTTTGGCTTTCTCATTTCAATCCGAGCAGCTGGACTTGCAGTTGATTCTTCGTCATTCCGATAGCGCTGAGCACCTGAAGCGGCCTGTTGACCAGCCAAAGAAAACACTGTTAAGGTCCATTTTCCGACTGAATTCATCACAGCTAACCAAGACAAACCAGTTAGTAAGGTAATGCCAGCCATAAACAGCAATTGTAGAAATAAGGTCGAACCAGAATTACCTAATAAGTGTACTAATGTATCGCCCACTTCACGTCCTACTATGCCGCCAGGACTATCGGGTAGATGCAGTTTGGTTCTTAAGAAATGAAAATGCAGAAAGAATATCGCCGAACCAGCAATCATGGTTGCGACAAACCCAGTGGCACGAATAGCAATTTGAGCGCGCGTTAAAGCCTGATCATCCGGTGTAAATAGCAAATAGCCATACCAGAAAATCATCATTGGAATCAGGTAGGCCATGACCCCTAAGAAGCTCAGCATGAAATCTGCCAACCACGCCCCAGCCAATCCACAGGCATTATGAATCGGTTTAAAGGAAGTACTATGACTCCAACTAGGATCTTCGAGATTAAAGGTAATTAAGGCGATTAAAAAGAAAAGCGCGAAGCTTGAAAGCCCTAAAAATACAATCTCGCGATAACCTCGCATCGATTTTTCTTCAACAACAGCAACCATGAGTAAAGGCTCTCAATAAAGCTCTAAAAAACAAGATTATAGATGATAAAGCTGATAATTCGCATGAAATGGCTGAAATCTAACTCGAATCAGTTTAATCACTGTGCAATTGTCCGTATAATTTTCCCATCTTTCTAATTAATGGGACATCAATCATGGCTGCCACAAAACATTGCAAACTCTTAATTTTAGGTTCAGGCCCGGCAGGTTATACCGCAGCGGTTTACGCGGCTCGCGCTAACCTTAATCCAGTGATGATTACCGGTATGCAGCAAGGTGGGCAATTGACGACAACCACCGAAGTTGATAACTGGCCTGGTGATGTTGATGGTGTACAAGGTCCAGAATTGATGGAAAGAATGCGCTTACATGCTGAGCGCTTTGCGACTGAAATTATTTTCGATCATATTCACACCACCGATTTATCAAAACGCCCGTTCACTTTAACCGGTGATGCTGGCGTTTACACTTGCGACGCTTTAATTATTGCCACTGGCGCATCAGCAAAATATTTGGGCTTACCTTCTGAAGAAGCCTTTAAAGGCAAAGGGGTTTCGGCTTGTGCAACTTGCGATGGTTTTTTCTATCGCAATAAACCGGTGGCGGTGATTGGCGGCGGTAATACCGCCGTTGAAGAAGCTTTGTATTTATCAAATATTGCTTCTGAAGTGATCGTGGTTCATCGCCGCGACAAATTCCGTTCCGAAAAAATCTTGTCAGACAAATTGATTGAAAAATCTAAAACCGGCAATGTGCGTATCGAATGGAACCATCAGCTAGATGAAGTATTGGGCGATGATATGGGCGTCACCGGTTTACGAATCAAAAATATTGATGACGGTAGCACACAGGAAATTGATGTACATGGGGTGTTTATTGCGATTGGTCATACACCCAATACTGATATTTTTGCTGGCCAGTTAGAAATGGATCACGGTTATATCGTGGTTAACAGTGGCATCAAAGGTAACGCAACAGCAACCAGTGTTGCGGGTGTGTTCGCGGCGGGCGATGTGATGGATTCTCATTATAAACAGGCGATTACATCAGCTGGAGCTGGCTGTATGGCGGCACTGGATGCTGAGAAGTTTTTAGACGAATTAAACGATTAATTAACCTCTATTCGCGCTAACTTTTCTGGTTGGCGCGATTCATTTTTCTAGCCTATGCAACTCACTCAGCTTGACCCAACTAAGCCTGACCAGCGATTTCCAGAGTTGCGTAAAGCATTAATAGACCCCAATGGCCTGTTAGCGTTTGGCGGCTGCTTGTCAGCAACTCGATTAATTAATGCTTATCGGCAAGGCATTTTCCCTTGGTACAACCCGGGCGAGCCGATTTTGTGGTGGTCACCTGATCCGCGTTTAGTTGTCTATCCTGAACGGATTAATATCTCGCGCAGTTTGAATAAAACCTTGCGTAAACAATTGTTTGAAATTCGTTATGACAGCGCCTTTCTTGATGTCATGAAGGCTTGTGCGGAACCGAGAAATGATGAAGCAGGTACTTGGATTAGTGCCGAGATGCTAGCGGCTTATCAAGCCTTGCATCAACAAGGTGTGGCGCATAGTGTTGAAGCTTGGCAAAACGGCGAGTTAGTCGGTGGCTTGTATGGCGTGGCGATTGGCAAGGTGTTTTTTGGCGAATCGATGTTTCATCGTCGAACCGATGCCTCGAAAGTGGTGTTTGTGCATTTGGTTCAGCAATTAACAGCGTGGGGTTATGAATTAATTGATTGTCAGGTAACCAGTGAGCATTTATTAAGTTTAGGCGCAGAGGAAATTTCTCGTTCGGCCTTTCTCAAATTGCTGGATAAATTTTGTTATCAAGAGCCAAATGCAGAGGCTTGGCAATCATGATTTCAGTGCCATTATGGTTATCAAGTCCACATGATTGCAGCTATCTTGATGACAAAATCGCACAATCAGTAGTGGTATCCGAGGGGTTTGTTTTAGACACGCTGATGTATTCGCGGTTAATTGAACAAGGTTTCCGGCGTAGCGGCGATCAAGTTTACGCACCCCATTGCCCGTCATGCCAAGCATGTGTTCCGAGTCGGATTGCTGTGGCTGATTTTCAGGCTGATCGGAAACAAAAACGCTGTTGGCAACGTAATCGAGATACGCAGGTTACGATTAAACCGGCTAAATTTGAGACTGAGCATTTTAAATTGTATAAACGCTATCAAGCTGAACGACATGATAGAGGTGATAATCAACAGATTAGCGAACAAGACTATATTGAATTTTTGAGTAGTAATTGGTGTAACACTTGGTTTGTGGAATTTAGGATTAACCATCAATTAGCAGCGGTTGCGATAGTTGATGTTTTAGATAATGCTTTATCGGCAGTTTATACCTTTTTCGATCCAGTATTTGCTCAGTATAGCCCTGGAGTATTTGCCGTATTGTGGCAAATTGAACACGCAAAGTGTTTAAATCTTGAATATGTTTATTTAGGTTTTTGGATTAAAGCTTGTCGAAAAATGCTTTATAAAAATCAATACCAGCCATTGCAAGGTCTTATCAATCAGCAGTGGCAAACTGTTTAATTATTATTAAATCAATGAGGAAATAAGGTGCCAAAGGCTAATGAATTAAAACAAGGTTCGGCGATTGAAATTAATGGTGAGCCTTATGTGGTGAAAAAAATCGATGTCCGTAATCCAACTTCGCGCGGTGCAACCACTTTATATAAAGTGCGCTTTGCCCACATGAAAACCAAGCAAAAACTCGATGAAACCTATAAAAGCGATGACATGCTAAAAACCGCTGATTGTTCCCGTGCTGCGGTTCAATATTCATATCAAGATGGCGAAAGTTATGTTTTTATGAATGTTGAAACTTACGAACAATACACTTTATCGGCTGAGGATATTGAAGAACAAATTGAATATTTAACTGAGGGCATGGAAGGTTTAGTGATGCTTTTGATGGATGAGACTGCAATTGGTATTGAATTACCTGCGGCAATTACTTTGCAAATTGTTGAAACACCGCCAGCAATGAAAAGTGCTAGTGCAACAAATCGAACTAAAACAGCAAGATTAACAACAGGTCTTGAAATTCAAGTACCAGAATATATTGAGACTGGTGAGTTGATTAAAATCAACACTGATACGGGAAAATTTATGTCTAGGGCGTAAATCAGATAAGTCGATTAAATCGCGTAATTGTGTTTACGCGATTTAATTTTTCATTGAAAAAATCAGAGTCAAAAAAAAAGCCCTGTTGAATAACAGGGCTTTTTAGAATAAGAGCTTGGCGATGACCTACTTTCACATGGCAACCTGCCACACTATCATCGGCGCAAAGCGGTTTCACTTCCGAGTTCGGGATGGGATCGGGTGG
>Ga0208223_1000031_pt1 | contig 36133 bp, 46 predicted proteins | sample LakMenE07Oct09ns_FD_150678 | JGI IMG/M metagenome (GOLD analysis project Ga0208223, IMG submission 150678) | Freshwater microbial communities from Lake Mendota, WI - 07OCT2009 deep hole epilimnion ns (SPAdes) | ecosystem: Environmental > Aquatic > Freshwater > Lake > Epilimnion/Euphotic zone ...
TTACAGCATTACTATCTTGAAAGGCAAGTGTACCTAACTCACCGTTGGTGCTGACCTGATTGGGTTTTGAACCTAAAAGACTTGGCATTATTTATCTCCTGACCAGATTCTGACTGGATTTGCTGGGTATACTTGATATTCTTCTAATCCTTCAACATCACCAAAATGGCGGATATTTACATGGAATCCCTCTAAGTCAACCATAATCGGATTACCTTCTGAATCAGATAGCCCTGTAGGCTTGTATATGATTCCAATGACATCAATGTTGTCAAAGTTCGCTACGTCATAACCCTCGTTAGCCTCTATGCCAAACTCCTCGTTAGCTTCCACGACACCTTCTTTACGGTATAGGATAGACTTGGCTTGTGCTTCATCTGTAAATTTTAAGTGATAGTCCATGATGTTCCTTATACGGTGGTAAGACCAGTAATTTCTGCAGAGGTAAGTTGTTTAGGATAATAGGCAAATTTCTTAATTGAATTATTACTTAATCCACTAGAACTAAAATCTAAAAGAATATGTGTTGCATTAATAAGTCCAGTAGTATCTGTTGCAAGAGTTCCTGAGTTTTTAATCCCTGTAAAATTATTAGTTTTTATAGTAAATGCTGCTTTAATATTAGAATCACTTGTAATAGCACCTAAACTTAAATCGCATTGAACTGTACCATCTGGTGTTACATATTGACCTCGTATATCACTACCTGTTCTAAATCTAAATGATTGAGTTGCTGTACTTCCTCTAATTTCAGATACATAAGAACCTACTGTTGAAGTTCCAGTATTGCGTACAAAATCAACAAACATAGTTCCTTCATCTCCACGATACCAGCTACTAAAGTTTGTGCCAGTTAGACTAGCTGCATCTGCAGGACGAGTGACTTGAGAAGCCACGGTGGGGATGTAGGATGTAGCAAATGCCCCAGCTTCTACTTGAGCACCCCAAACTGCTATAGAGTTTGTACTTGTTGTATCATCTGTTAAAAATGCTTGAAAATTAAAAGTGGTATTTGTACTATTGTTAGTAATCTCAAGAGAAACCCTATACCAACCATTACCAACAGAAGTAATTGAATATGTACCATCACTAGATAAAAAAGCCCCTGTTTGAGCATTAATTCTTACAAATTTAGCTACAGCCGTTCCTCCAGTTAAAGCTAATCTAAATCTAAAACTAGTTGAACCTGATAAATATTTTACATAAATTGAGGCTGTATATGTTGCTGCATTAGCGGCAATAGTTTCTATTTTAAAAAGTCCACTATTTGCAGCAGATGTTGTAGCAAAATCAGATGTCAGTAATCCATCAGGAGCAACAACTTGATTAGCTGTTACAGTACAATTAGATTTACTCCAAGCACCATTATCAATTTGCTCTGAGTAAGTCAGCAAATTAACCCTCTGCTCCTCAATCAACAACCCTAAACTCTCGCCAGTAGTTGGATTATGGTCAAACCTAGCCACACCGCTTGCTGCTGTTTGTAGGGCTGGGATGTAGTTTGTGATGGCTGCTGTGGTGGTTGGTGTGTAGGCTGTTACGGCAGAGCGTTGTTCTAGTTGAGCACCCCAAATAAATATACCATCTGTTCCATTAGCTGTAATATTTGTATTACCACTTCCATCAGCAATCATATACCTATTGGTTGTTTGAGGATTAGTATAAACAATACTACAACGATACCAGCCATTTCCTACAGAAGTAATAGTAGCACTAGAAACAGTTGCTGCAGTTGAACCAACAACTCCATTTGTTAAATCAAACCATGTAAAAGTAGAAAATGATGCTCCAAAACCAAGAGCTATCCAAGATTTATTTTGAGCTTTTGCATAAATAGAAACAGATTGTCCTGTTAATCCATCTTGCCTAATTACTCTAAATGTCCCTGTACTAGATGGATACATTAAAGAACCTGTACTAGTTCCATCAGGTGCAGTAGTAGTGTTTGCAGTTATACTAACTGATGCTGGATTCCAATTACCACCTGTTACAAAATCTTGACTATATAAATACAAATTCTCCTCAGCCTTAGCCGTAGTTTTACCATCATAGAACGTAGCAGTAGAAGCCCGTGTAAACGTAATGCGAGGGTCTAGTTGTTTAGTGTTAGCAAAGTCTAGTAGTAGAGAAGGTCTAACTGAGTGACGAACAGGTTCATTACCTAAAGCAACAGCACTAGCGGCAGCAGCACTTGTAGCAGCCGCACTAGCAGAGCCAGCAGAAGCTGTAGCAGATGTTGAAGCAGCACTTGCACTAGCACTTGCAGCAGATGCAGAGGCAGCAGCAGCATTTTTATTAGCTGTAGAATTAGTTGCAGCATCTTGAACAGCAGCAATACTACCATATATATTCAAAGCATTAGCAGTAGCATTAGATGCATTAGTTGCAGATGTTGCTGCAGATGTAGCACTTGTTGCAGCACTAGTTGCAGAAGAACTAGCATTAGAAGCAGATGTGCTTGCATTAGTTGCTGAGGTAGCAGCAGAGGTAGCACTATTACTAGCATTAGTAACAGCAGTGTTCATTGCTGTTGTATTACCATATATTGCTAATGCACTAGCCGCACTGTTAGCTGAATTAGTTGCACTTGTACTAGCAGCAGTAGCTTGATTGGTAGCTGTTGCTGCACTATCAGCAGCATCAGAAGCACTACCACTAGCACCACCTTCAGATAAGGCAGCAGCAGTTGCACTAGCAGCAGCAGCAGTAGCACTACCTGCAGCAGCAGTCTCACTAGCTAAAGCTCCTGCTACATAACCAGCAACAGTATTAGAAATAGCTACACTATCATTCTTTGCAGACGTTGCTAAGGTAGCAGAAGTTGCAGCTCCTGATTCACTTGCAGCAGCAGCAGTGGCACTTGCAGCAGCGTTTGTGGCAGAGGTAGCTGCTTGTGAAGCATAAGTTTGGACTTGAGAAACGGTTGCATCATTCGTTGCATCACCGCTTCCACCTGCACCACGATATATTGACATAATTAGTCCTTAGCTGTTGGTTTTACTACTACTGTTTTTTCTTTAACTAAACTTTCAGGTTTTGCTTGAGATTTTGGTTCTACGAATTCATATTGAGGATGCTTGTGCATTTCAGCAATGTCATGCTCATACTCAAAGTTAGCAATAGTACCTGATAATAAACATTTAAATTGTGCCATTTTACTCTCCATTAATAAATAATTATGCAAAAACCCCCTACCCTTAACAAAAGAGTAAGAGGTTTAAACCTAATTACTTAGGCTGGAACAGCTAATGCAAAGCAAGCGTTGTCACGTAGCTCTTTAACACCGTACAATGTATCAGCAGTGTATAGAGTACCTAAGTATTCTTGTTTGTATTGAGTTTGTGAACGGATACCTTGTTGTTCAACTAGAACCGCAGCATCTTTGTGACCTAATAAAGCAACACGGCAAGCAGTAGTACCTGAAGTAGTATCAGCATTTGAAGATACAAATACAGGGATACCATACAAGTTACCGATTTCACCGTTACGGATTGTGTTGCCATTACCTTGCTCACCAACAAAAGCTTGCTCAGTGTAACGAGCTAAACCCATTAAGGTGTTGCGTGATGATGGAGGAACCATGAAGAAACGACCTTCCATAGGTACATCGTTATCATCTAGACGTTGAATTGTACGACGAATAGCAGCATCAGTTAATGCACCTAAGCCTGTGTTGGCACCAGCTACATAAGCAGTTGTACCATCAGCACCTGAGTAAGCACCAGCGTATGCAGCATTAGCAGCATTACCACCGTTAAAGCCACGACCTAAACGAACTAGATCAGTGTCTACTTGACGAGATAAAGCATAACCAGCATCTTCAGTGTAGAAACGACGTAGAGATGATAGAGCTTGTACTTCTGTAATATCTTCAATCAAACGTGAGTACTCGTAGTGTTTGTCTACTAATACTTGTACTTCTGTTTCAGTAGCTGCAATCAAGTTAACTTGTGATTCTGCTACTTTAAGTGATGCGTTACCACGAGTAGGAGAAGGGATATGAATTGTATCACCTTTCTTACCAGAGAAAGACATTTTCTTAAATAGGTTAGCTGCTACTAAAGATTTTTTATAGGCAGCGATAATCTCATCACTCCAAATTTCTGGAATGAAGGTATTAGCTGTCGTGTTTGTTACGTGGGATGAGCCTAAAGCCATTTTGTAAATCCTTTTCTAAATTGTTTTTATATTACCCTGTTCTCTCGATAGGCAATCATAATTTCGTTTGCCATGCTATCGTATCGATCAGGATCGGTTTGCATAAGTTTAATAATATCGCTTCGACGATATTTCTTTTTTGATGTAGCTTCAGTAGCTCCTGATGTCCCCATGTCTGCCGATTTAAGTTGTTGCTCTCGGTCTAATTTAGAGGTATCAGTTACTTTCTTAGTATACTCCTGACGTTCAATCCAAGTAGAAAGTAGTTCATCAGCAGAGTCAAAATCATAATCATTCTGTGCCCTGTTGTATAACTCTATTCGTACTTTTGATCCATTTACCCAATTACCAAATTCTTGGCTTGTTGCAATTTCACGGAAGTTAGGATACTTCGTAGCAATCTTATTTTGGACTGCTGCTTGTTTCATAGCTATAGACTGTTGTTTAGCATCCTTGATTGCTGGATGTTCATCAATAGCCCGTTTAGTTGCTTGTATAGGATCAGAGTAAAAGTCGTCATCACTAAGATCTGGTTCTACATCTGTCTGTAAGTTTCTAGAAGTTTGCGTTTTAATAAAGTCATCTACTGTTCGACGTAGTTCGCCTACTTCATTACCTTGTTTACCAATTAGCTTTTCACTTTCTTGGTGCATTGCGATAATATCTTTTAGCGATTTGTTACGGTATTTCTCTGGTAGATCGTCTACAACCTCTTCTTTACTAGCTGAGGTATCTAAAGTTTCCGAGTTGTCAATACTATCAATTGAGTCAGTCTCTAGATCATTAATTAAAACTTCATCTATTACTTGTGCCATATTAAGTCTCCTGTGCATATAAGCATTTTAGGAAAGGAACTAGTTACTTGGCTATCGTAGCTAATCTCTTGGGGTAGCAGCCATTCTGTGCTTTTTTTCCCAAGCAGCTGCTGCACCTGGAAAGCTACCTGAGTATCCTTCTAATGAGATAGTAGGTGTGCTAATCATACGAGTAGCTTTACTATTACATATAGAACACTCAGTGTATTCTGTTGTATTATCTACGTACCGTTCGTCTGTATGTTCACAAACAGTACACTTAAAATCAAGCATTATCCGCATTAAGCAACTCCTCATAGGCTTGTTCTGATACCTGTTGTAGAGAAAGTAACCACTGTAAGATATCTAGTTGACCCTTACGTTTATGGAACCCCTCAAAGTTATCAGTACTACTTATCTGGTTTGTTGCTTCATACATCTTTTCTACATCTTCTATTAGGTCTTTCCACCCTTTAGAGGACATCGTACTAAATCTTTCTTCGTAATAATCTTGTAATTCTCTATCCAAACTATTGCACCTTTACTAAAAATGTGTTATAATAGCTTTACTTATATAATGATTATACCATAAGATTATTTAAAAGTCAAGGGTTATTTTTACTATTCATTTGCATCTTGACAATTTCCCTGTTTTGTGCACTATCTACTGCTTTTAGATTAAGAGTTTTCTCTTTTAGTAGGAGATCAGCAACTTTAACACGACGTTCAAACTCTCTATCGTCACCTTGACCTGCATCTAGGTTAGTAGATAGAGCTGCAACTAGTTTAGCTTTTACTACTTCTGGTTCAAGTTGTGTTTCAACTGCAATTTGTTGTGCTTCTGCTTGTTGTTTACCAGCCTTAGTATTTAGATCTGCAGTTTGTGCTGCCACTAGACCCATTTGTAGCTGTGCTTGCTGCATTTGCATCTGTTGTGCCTGTGGATCTGGTTGTTGTGCTTGAGCTAACTGCTGTAATAGCTGTGTTTTGTTAGCTAAATTAGAAGTTTCTAGGACACCCTGCATTAAAATAGGTAATAGAGGACTATCTGGACCTAGAGTCTTCATTAAATTGATGAATTGTTGTTGTTCTACCTCACGAGCAAGCATACCTAGTGTAGAACTAGGGATAAACTTCCAATCTTGTGTCTTAAAGTGCTCAGGATCAAACTGCATGAACCTCCAAGCTGCCTTCTCTACGAATGGAATAAGGAAACTGTCTTGGAAATTTACTAAAGTACGTTTATTTTTCTTGATAATAGCAGAAAGAGCAAACGACATGTTAGCACCTTCAGGCTGAGTCTGCATTGCTGCAGTATCCATAGTACCTGTAGCTTGTAATAACATCTGTTCGAACTGTTGTGCTGTCTGAATGTTAGCTCCATCTACTGAACCAAACTTAAATGGCATCAAGATTTCTTGAGGATTACCATTAGTAAGAATAGTTTTACCTGGACGTACTTCAAACTTACTACCACGAGGTAGACGAGTAGCGTCCATAGCCATCATAGGCACGGTTGCAAGGGCTAAACTATCTAAGTGGCTACGTAACTGTGCATCAATTGCTTTCTGCATGTTGTAGCCCTTCTCTGCAACGCCACGACCCCAGAAACGATTAGGGATAGTATCATCTTGGTAAGCTACAATAGGACGATCTTTCATCATATAAGGAGATTTCTCTGCCTTAAGAAGAGAGTGTTCATTAGCAATTACTACTACTGCTTCTACTAGATCACCATACTCTTCCATTAACTCACTTACTTCACCAGACTCATCCTCATCACCAAATAAACTAACAATATCTCCATCTTCTTTAAGAGCAGATTCTAGTAGATTTTTAGGAACTAGACCGTAGTAACGTAGTACTCGGATCTTATCATCAGTATACTCTGTATCAATAAAACTAGCTTCTAGATCACTGTCTGGAGTAGAGTCATCACCTAAGTCTTTTACATCACGGTAGATACCTTGATTAATAGCTTGAGCTACTGAGTGTGCAGATACAAACTCTTCAATAGCCACACCCATAGCATCTTCAATAGAAGTAGCATTAGGATCTATAAGGAAGTTCTGAGGATTAACTGGACGTAGAGCTACTCGTACTTTCTCTACTTCTTGTACACCAATAGCAGATACATCTAAACCTTCAATAGGTTGAGTGGTAGGGTATAGTTCTTTAGTCTTCTTAACAGTAATCTCACCAATACCTGTACCATAGATAGAAGCTAGGAGGATTACATCACCTACTGCTTTACGAACCTTATTCTTCTTGAAACATTCCTTCATGTAGCGTTTCATGTACTCTACATCTGCAGGGTTCTGATCTTCCATGTCATCTTCAATATCGAATAGATAATCACCTTGACCAAAGACTGCTTCTTCTATCTCTGCTGTATGGTTCTCAATAGCTTGTTGTAGAGCAGGAGAAGTAATACGACTACGCTCTGAGTCCCTTACTTTATCTTCAGCAGCCCAGATACCACGCCATAAGCGTTCGTATTCTTTCCAATCAGATAGATAATTATCATCTCGATGATCTCGCCATTCGGAAACATTATCGTTAATCCAATCTACTAGTTTATTAGAACTCATTTTAATATCCTGTTATGTTATCTAAAGGTTCGTACTGCTCTTCACTTTCGTAATCGTGAAAGTATTCTACTATCTGTATCTGATCTATGTATGCTACCGCATCAATTAAGTCATCATGCAACTGGGAGTTAGGGAAGTTGACTAGTTGATCAATAAATTCATTGTTCCAAGCCCCATAGTTTAACGAGACCTTTCCGTGTTCAAAGCGACCTTGGAGAGCCCAGACAATTCGATCTGTTTTCTTTTGGTTACCATGTGTAACGTCATCAATCCTAAAGTAGTGATTGTGCCTACGCATAAGGTCAGTAAGGTAAGGTAATGCTGCATTCTTTAGACTCCCTTTTTCAATACCTACAGCTACGGGTTCATACTTAACAACTGCAGACATTATCTGAGAACAAGTCTCTTTAATATCCCACCTACCATGGAGTACATCAGCAATCCACCAACCACCATCGTGGACCTTGACTACAGCTATAGCCGTCTCATCAAGCTTTTTATTTTTATTACCTGACTCTCTATCCACGTTGATAAAGCCAGCCAAGTCAACTGCAACGAAATAACGACCTTCACTAGGTTCTTCTTCATCGATGTGTATCCATTCCTCTTTAAATAAATCACGACTTGCTGCTTCAAATGAAGCTAAGAACTCTTGTCTAAACGCAAAGCTAGACATAGACAACTTAGCTGCTTCAATCTCATCCTTAGGAAGAAGAGGATTATCGTAGGATGTGTAGTGGAATGATTTCCAATCCTGGTCCTTCTCTCCCTCAGAGTATTTAAATAACTCGTAGAAGTGATTCCTACCTTTAGGAGTACCAATAAATAAAGCACCACCTCGTACATCTGCTAACGCTGGTCTCAAGATCTGTTCAAACACTTGAGGCTTCATGTCAGCGTACTCATCGATCACTACATACGCTAAACCAACACCCCGAAGAGTATCTGGTCTATCTGAACCCTTAAGATAAATCTTACGTCCATTAACCAACGTCAACACCGAAGTGTTCTCGTGGGCAGATGCTGTCACATCTCGAGCTATCTCTTTTAGAAGAGACCAGAGAATATCTCTTGCTTGCTGATAAGTAGGTGCTACGTAGAACACATCCTTCTCAGTACTCTTTAGTGCTTCAATGATCAAGGTCCAAGCTGCTAGACGAGACTTACCAAAGCGTCGACCTGCTGCTACTACTTTGAACCTATGTGGATCGTTGAATATTTCTAACTGTTTATCGTGAAGCTTTACCTGAAGATTAGCCATCTATTGGCTCCTCCTCTTGTACATACTCAGCTTCTATAGGATCTTCGTTTTCTTTTATACCTACTTCACCTACGCCCATGATCTGAATAGTAATCCCCTTGTTACCCTTATTCTCTTTCTCAAAATAAGATGTAGGGATCATACGATCTATAAGCAGTTTGAGACAAGCCATCTGATCAGAGTCGTTGTCATCTAAAGCTTTGTCCATTACTTTCTTTACTACAAGAGTACTCTTACCTGTGAGCATAGCAGCAAGAATCTCTTGCGACTTAGCCTTAGTTTTCTCTGGTAGAATAGCAGGTGGAGTGTAGTCCCTTTTAGGGGGAGCAACCTTAACGGTTAACCCAAGAGCAGCTCTAATCTTATTAGTCTCCTCTCTACTTCTCCTACCTTTTCTACGAGGCTTGGTAGCCTTTGCCGTATCTAAAATTGTTTCTTCCATTTATTTAGTCTTTATCAAAGGAAATACCAGCATAACCTGAAGGATTTGTTTTAGTATAGTTATTAGCTGCTCGGTTATTCTTCATAGTCTGAAGCTTATCTGCAATATCACTAGGTACTGCTTCTTTAACAACTGGGTTTACTTTTGCTGCAGGTTTTTTTACAGGAGTTCCTGTTGATGCTGACATAGGTTTATTAGCCATTACTTAAATTCCTTTTGATTAGTTATTACCTGGTTTAGAACGTTTACGTTTTACTTCTTTATCTGCATTTGCTTTAGCCGAGATGACTCGTACATTAGACTTCTTAGTAGAACCACCAGAGTCTAGAGGTTTCTTGTGATCAGCTTGACGAGAGTCTCCTACTTTAAGCCCAGCTTCTTTACGAGCCTTGTTACGAGCAGCACGGTCTTTAACACGCTTCTTACTTTGTTCGTGTTCCCACTCTAACTCTTTTTTATAATCTCGTTTGCCGTTCGTCATGTATGGCATGCGGTATACTCCAATAGAAAATCTAACTAACTATGTAATCATTATAACATAGAAGAAACTAAAAGTCAAGTAAATTCTAAAGAAGAAAGTATTTATTTATATTTAAGAGAAAGGATATTGACTTTAGATTAGAAATATGATATAATATTCTTATATTGATCAATTAGAGAAACACTACTTCTAAAAACTCCTGTTTTAAAATAGAAAGAGATTTCTACTAAGTAGTAATGTCGCAGATCGATATAGTCTATATTACCTCCGTACTTCCCTCCATTCTTGCCTATCATAGCATATTAAGCAGAGACGTTCTATTTTACCCTTTGTTGTGTGTGTTGTGATACATCATTAAAATCCACATCAGTTATATAGGCACCCCCCCCTATACTTGTTACCTCAGCACTACCTAGTAGCGTTAGATGCTTGTGTTATGTTGTTAATGTTGAACGTGTCCGTTAGTTAAGATAGATATGTGTAGTGTGGTGCCTCTATAGATACTTAGTATGTCCCTTAATCTCTAGTTAAGTTGTTGTTGTTTAAAGTAATTTTACTGAGAGATAACTCGTTAGAGAGAACCGAAGTCCTCTAACCAACTCGTAGTGCTTACGCTGTTGTGCCGAGTGCGTTCTACGACCTTCAGCTAACTTCTGCTTGCGCATCGAAGTTTGTTACTTCATCACGACCATCGCATTAGCTTTATCTTGAAACAGAGTCGATTTGTAACGAAGCATGTAGCTAATCGCATCACCGAGCAACTACTCTGCTAGGAAGTTTAAGTAACCACCGTTATCCTTTGCCATTACCTTGTTGTAAGCGCATTCATTGAAACCAAATTGCTGCGTTCCCATGAAGTTCTCCTAAGTTAATGCAGCTGTTGCCCCAATGCGCTGATAGAAACACAAAGCCGAGTCAACATCAAGTGCTCTAGCCTAAGCATCTGCAAGAGACCTAGAACAATGTCGAAAAAGCACGCCATTGTTCTACGTCTCAGCAGCCTGCTAAGGCTAGATCACCTGACATCGCCTCGTCTTTGTGTTTCTAACAGCTGTGGCAACCGCCGCATTAACTAAGGAGAACTACCATGGCAACACAGCAATTTGATTTCAATGAATACAACAAGGTAATGGCAAACGCTAACAGCGGACTTAAACTATACCTAGCAGAGCAGTTGCTCGGTGATGCGTTAGCTACTATGCTTCGTTACAAATCGCCTCTGTTTCAAGAGCTAATGGATGCTCGTGATGAAATAACAAACATTCGTGCGCAAGCAAAGAAGTTAGCTGAAGCTCGTGAACGCACTAACGGCACAACAGCGTAAGCACTACGAGTTGGAGAGGACTACGGTTCTCTCTAACGAGTTATCTATTAATTTTAGAGAGAGTAAGGGACGGTCATATATGGGGTTGATTTCTTATGAAGTTTTGTTTATTAGTAGAATTAATAAATTCCATAGAGAAGTAGAGTTTTATATAGAAGCTCAATCTATGGGCGAAGCTATTAAGTTAGCTAATCAGAAGTTATCTAAGACATATGGGGATTGTTCCTCTTTCTCTATGAATTACATTAAGGAGATTTAATCACATGAGAGTTATAAATAAATTTACCAACGAAATTCAACCAGTAGTTGAGTTATCAGATTATCTTTGGCAAGAGGGTTGGAGAATGTTAGATAGTGAGCCTGTCAACGTTGCTATTGATGATGTATATAAAGAGATAGATATCTTTAGAAGTAGAATTAACAAAGAGCAATGGGGATATTAAAATGGAAAACTATATCTTGTTAGCTGTATTTATTATGTGCCTTTGTGGTGTGTTTGCAATCGCTGATCTTTGTGTTAATCTTATAGCTAATAGAAGGAGAACTAAAGCTAATAAGTTCTTCGACTACAAACTATAGACGGTCATAAATGGGGCAATTATTATGAAGCTATTTCTATATCTAGTTTGTGTATTAATTATACTTGTGACTCTTGACTTATCATCAAATGTGTGCTATGTAACTCTTACGGATAGGAATGGGGAACACAGTATTTTAACAGGAGAAAGGGATTATTATGAATCTCTCTAGCTATTCGACAGATACTCTTAATGAGATATACTGTCATGCGTATTTTAAGAAGTTCAAAAGACTTCCTAAAAGTAGTAGTAGTATAGACCGTAAGACCTTGATACAGTTAGTATCGAGTTTATCAACTAAGGAGCAAGTAAATGAGACCGTTTACCCAAAGTCAATTTAGGAACTTTAATTATGAAATCCCTAATCTACATCCAGACTTTAAGATGGAGATTGTAGAGGGCTACAATAGTTATGGAACAGAAGTAACACTTAAGAAGTATTATATCAAAGGTAGTGCTATAACTCTTACAAGAGATATGGCAATTATCAATGAAGAATGGTATCACATATTCTCAGTTAGTCATACTGGTTGGTATCGTGATTACAATTCAACTATAGCAGCAGCTGCTGGCTTAGTTAAGATTCGTAACAGTTGGGATGGTGAGCATGCTGTAATAGATGCTATGTATTTCAAATCCAATCCCGTTAAACTAACATCAAAGACTGGGGCACTTCGTAAAGGTATTTACAAAGCAATATCTAAACGTCTAAACTCAGAGAGATGGTGTAAGAGTGGTTACACTCATGAATTACTTAACATAGCTATATCTGCTCAACCTGATGCAATTGTTGCAGATCCTGAAATGCTTGTAATTCATATGAGCAACAACTACAACATAGAGTTATTCAAATGCCACTTGACAGGAACAGTATTACCTTATTACTTAGGTAGAAACTATGAGTTCTCTGCGGGTATTCGTATGATAAATGGTGCTCTCTCACCTACTGATTATGGATTCTCTCGTCACGAGTATCGTCACGGTTATATCTTTCTTCGTGATGACGAGTGCTTTATCCAAGGTAGAGTATACAAACGGGATGAAGTTACTATGTGTGAATGCCCTGTATGCCTCAATGAAGTGCCTGACTTATCTATCATAGATGGGGCATGCTTCAAATGTAATGAGAATCTATATAAGATACACAGCTATAGCACCAAGGTTCCTGAGCTTCTTAAGTTCAAGGCTAAGAATGTAAAACCTTCTACTGTATATCTAGGTATAGAGTTAGAGTATGAGTCTTCTGATCGTGATGTATCTAAGATCAAGGTAGGTAAAGCTTTACAAGGTCATGCCATTATGAAAAACGATGGCTCTATCAAGAATGGCTTTGAGATTGTTACTTGTCCTGCTACTCTAGACATTCACCTAGAAGAGTTCAAGAAGTTCTATAGTTCATATGGGTCTCTTGGTCTATTCCCTGACAAGAACACAGGTATGCATGTGCATGTGAGTCGCAAGCCTCTTAATGTATTTACTATTGGTAAGATGACTGAGTTCCTTAATCGTATGGATAACAAAGCATTCATTGCTCACATCGCTGGTCGTATTGACAATCAGTATGCTAGGATCACTGGTCGATCTGTTACCTTCCCATTCATTAATGGGCAACAAGGTGAACGATACAATGCACTTAACTTATCTAATCGTGATACTATTGAGTTCCGTATCTTTAGCACACCTAAGAATTGGGAAGAGTTCTCTGCTAGACTAGAGTTCTGTCAAGCATTGACTGACTACTGTCAACCAGCTCAAGTTAATATGCCACTCAAACAACTTACAGGACATCGTAGCTTTATGCATTGGGTCCTTAACAATCGTAAATCATATCCTGAATTATCTAACTGCTTGAAAGGATTCGCATAATGTGTATCGCTATTTATAAACCAGAGGGTATTGACATTCCTCAAGAAACTCTAGCTCAGTGTTACAAAGCTAACTCTGATGGTGCTGGCTATATGTTCCACAAGAATGGTAAACTGTATGTAAAGAAAGGTTTCTTCTCTTTCGCTGACTTCTGGAAATCATATCGTCGTGATAAGAAGAAAGAGTGTGTGATACATTTCCGTATCAAGACTCATGGCTTAATCAATGAGGCTAACTGTCATCCATACAAGATCAATGACAACTTTGCATTCGTACACAATGGTATGATCACAGGGTATACTGATCCTAGTAAGTCTGACACTTGGTTATTCAATGAGGATATATTGCAACCATTCGTTGACAAGTGGGGCAACTTAGGTTTATTCCAAGACCCTATACAAAAACTTATTGAGGCTCGTATCGGTTACTCTAAGTTAATCTTTATGGATAACGCAGGTAACACCAAGATCTTCAATGAAGACAAGGGGGTATGGGATAACGATGTATGGTATTCTAATTCTAGTTACAAGAAACCACCACCATATGTAGCACCACCTTATGTTCCACCTAGCACATATTATCCAACTCGTCAAGCTTCTTTGTTAACTAATCGTTACTACGATAACAAACAAACATGGGCTTACAAGAAAGAGAACATAGCACTAGGTGAGTTAGTGACTCTGCTTAGTGGACAGTATGATGCAGGTACTAAGTCTTACTTCCCTAAAGATTCTGTATGGGAGATCGTTGCAATTAATCGTGACTATTCAGTAGACTTAATGGCTGACTCAGCTGATGAGAACTCTGATGTTCCTAACTTCCTCTACAACATCAAGTTCATGGACATTGAGTTGTTAGAAGATGAGGACTATGAGGCACCAGTAGAACCAGTAGTTATTTATCCTTATGGAGTAATCTAATCATGTTAGAATTTAATAAAGGTGAAAGACTTGTAGTAACTGAAGACTTTGAGTATGATGGTACATCATTCATAGCAGGTATGACAGGCACTATCCTTAAGTTCCATCCAGATAGAGGCTATGCTGGCATAGTATCTATTGAATGGGATCATGAAGATAAGCAAAACTTCCACACATGTGGTGGTATCTGTCTTAGTTCACGAGGATATAACCTAGACGCATACGAAGCTAAGTTAGGTCCTATTACTCTAGACATTAAGACTAACCCTTTACCTGATGATCCTAGGTTACGTGGTATTGCAATCAAGATTAAACAGATGGAGACTAGATTCAAGCAACGTCAGTTAGCTAAACTAAAACAAAAGGAGCAAGAAGATGAAGTTTCTCAAAGTATTCCCGTACAAGATGGGATCGATATCAGCGAAATCACTAGCGCAGGCACTTGGGTGTCGACGAGTTCGTTCTAGTTACGAAGCAAAGCGTAGAGACATTATCATTAACTGGGGCAACTCTCGTCTATCTGAGAGTATGCCTTATGTAGAGACTGATCTCAATAAGCACAGTGCTATTGCTATAGCATGTAACAAGCTTAAGACCTTTGATCTACTGTATGAGAATGAGTATCCCTATCTACCCAACTATTGTACCAGTAGGTATGAAGCATCTAACATGCTCTACATAGCTACAGAAGGGGGCGAACGATTAGGCAAGGAGTCTATCTATTGTAGAACTTCCTTGACAAGTCACAGCGGAGGTGGTATAGTAATAGCTAAGAACACTCTAGATTTTGTAGAGGCTCCGTTGTATACTCTAGGTACTAAACATAAGTATGAGTATCGTGTTCATGTATTCAGAGAGTCGGTCATAGATGTTCAGCAAAAGAAACGTAGACTTAACTGGTCTGGTGGTGACACTGGCATTCGTAATCACTCTAACGGTTATATCTACGCTCGTGCTGACATAGACTATCCAGTAGAGATAGAGCAAGCTGCTATACAAGCAGTTAAACTACTAGGTCTAGACTTCGGTGCAGTCGACATTGGTTATCGTGAACGTGACAACAAAGTCTTCTTATTTGAAGTCAACACTGCTCCAGGTCTTGTTGGCACTACGTTAGAGAAATATACACAAACTTTTAAGGAGTATGCTAATGCCTGATATCGCTATGTGTAAAGGAACTGATTGTCCTCTAAAGAATGAGTGTTATAGATTTCTAGCTACTCCTTCTGAGTATAGACAGTCATACTTTGTAACACCACCCATAGAGGATGGGAAGTGTATTGAGTTTTGGAATGCTAGGGAACAAAAGAGTTAAAGTCTATGGGGGAAAGTAACATCAGTAGCTGGGATGAGCTATGCAAGATGTTATGAGTACCCCACCCATTTACTAAAGGAGAACTAAATGAATGATGCATTAGAAATACTAGATGAATTAGATACAATATTAGCTATGAATAAACTAAGTGATGAGGAGCTAATAGCTATTATCTTTCAATATGTAGAACAAAAACGGACTGAGTTTCAACCAGCATGTGGCGAATGTGGAACTTAGTAGAATATTACATAACGTAAAAGGAAGGGGTATACCTATGAGATGTCAAGCGTGTGATTGTGAACTAAGTGACTACGAAGCTACTAGAAAGGACCATCATGGGGTCTACCTAGATCTTTGTAGTGACTGTTATTTCACTGTTCGGGACGAAGTTCCGAGCACTGCCCGTAAGGATTTAGAGACTGTTGTTTCCATTGAATCAGAGGAGATACCAGAAGTTAGTGGAAATTAGGAGAAGTTATGGCACAATTCATTAGACATCTGCCTTGTCCAAAGTGTGGTAGTAAGGACAATTTAGCTGAGTATGATGATCACTTCTTTTGCTTTGGGTGTAAGTATACTAAGCACAAAGATGACATAAAGTCAATACGTGAGAGAGTAAATAGTAGAGATAGTATCCCTATTACTAATCCGTCTAACTCTCCTACTCTTACTTATGATTTACCTAAAGAACCTAAACAGTGGCTACTTAAATATGGCATTACTAACGATGAAATTACTGACTCAAAGATGGGGTGGGATGTGAAGAATCAACTACTAGTTTTACTTAATATGCCTACCTATTGGCAAGGTCGTAGCTTCATGAAAGGTAGACCTAAGTATTCCTCTTATGGTAGAAAGCCCTTGACTTATTATGGTATGAGTGATACTATAGTATGTGTAGAGGATGTGCTATCAGCAATCAAGATAGCTAGACTCTCACCATCTTATTGTGCTACACCTTTACTAGGTTGTAGTATGACACGAGACACTATACAAACGCTCTCCAAACGATTTAAAATGGTTGTCCTATGGCTAGATAGGGATAAAGCTAAGGAAGCTATGAGAATCTCTAGGGAATTTAAACAACGTGGAATACCTACTAGGATTGTTATCTCTCCTGAGGATCCCAAAGAATATACAAAGGAGGAACTAACTGAATGGTTGAACTTCAAATCATAAATCTTTTCATGAAGGATAAAAAAGACTTTACAAAGTATTACAAGTATGTTAATATAACCTATATAAAGAACAACTATGTTAACATCTATAAAGTCTTTAACGTAATCTCTATCTATTACTCTAAGTACTCTACTAAAGAACACTGTAGCGTAGAAGACTTAGAACTATGTTATCTAAGTAATTATCTTTTACAAGACTCTGAGCGTAAAGAACTTAGAGAATTACTAGAATCTATCTATAGTCTAGAGGTAAATGTAGAGGGAGTGATTACTCTTCTGGAAGAACATCGTCGACGATCTCTCGCTGGAGACATCGCTAAGATGGCTCTAGATGTAGAGGATGGTAGGACTCCAGTAGAAGATCTACTCGCTCTGTTCTCTAACCTAGAGTTACAAGAGGTAGAAGACAATACTCCTGTCACTGTCAACATGAATCTAGCAGATCTATATACTTCCCAAGTAGCAACACCTGGGCTGCGTTGGAGACTTAAGTTCTTGAATGAATCTTTTGGTTCTCTACGCAAGGGTGACTTCGGTTTTATATTTGCTAGACCAGAGACAGGTAAGACTACGTTCCTTGCTAGTGAGATCTCTCACATGGTAGAACAAACAGATGGTAACATCTTGTGGTTCAACAACGAGGAGCAAGGCAACAAGGTTGGTATTCGTTGCTTCCAAGCTGTACTAGGTATGACTACGGATCACTTGTGGGGAGATCTAGAGCGCAATCAGAAGGTGTATGACATGAAGACTAAGGATCAGATTAAGATCTACGACTTCGAGGATTCATCATCTATTCAACGCATAGAACAGATTCTTAAGACTGCTAACCCAGCACTTATCATCTTTGATCAGATCGATAAACTTAAAGGTTTCAAAGCAGAGCGTAAGGATCTAGAACTCAAGGCTATCTATCAATGGGCTCGTGAGATATCTAAGAACTATGCACCAGTCATAGCTGTATCACAAGCATCAGGTGAAGCAGAAGGTAAGACTTGGTTAACGATGGACATGGTTGATGGCAGCAAGACTGCGAAGCAAGGCGAAGCTGACTGGATCTTAGGCATTGGTAAAGAGTCAGATAACACTAGTCGATTCAGATACTTTAACATCTGTAAAAACAAACTGTTAGGTGACAAGGATACCCTACCTGAGAAACGACATGGTAGTGCTAAGGTATTGATTAGAGCAGAGGTAGCTAGGTATGAGGATCTTTAATGATACTAAATGATTTACCTTATGAGCATGAGTTACGGAATAAACCTCTGATAGAGATAGGTGCTAAGTATCAAATCAGAGATAGCAAAGTATTAGCAGAAGTAACTCCACCATACGGTATCGCTAAGAAAACTTACAATCAACTTGGAGATGTGTGGACAAAATGGGACATATGGCATGCAACTATTTATTGAATATATTCAGTGTTACTACCAAGCTTTTGGTTTAGGTATCGTAACAACATTACTTATACAACATTACTTATTAAAGGATTCCGATGAAAGAGTTAGTACTAGACGTAGAAACAACAATCTCTAACAAAGGTAATCCTTTCGATCAGACTAACAAGCTGTGCTATGTAGGCATCGGAGATAAACTATTCGATATAGAATACTCTCATGATCCCTATGTACCTAAGCTTCAAGAGATCCAACAAAAGATTGATGATTGTGATATACTTATAGGGTTCAACATTAAGTTTGACTTACATTGGATAAACAGATATGGAATTTCTTTTGGCTCTAAACGTATTTGGGATTGTCAACTTGTACACTTTATACTTACTGGACAAGAGGCAAGCTACCCATCTCTCAATGGTGTCGCTGCTCATTATGGGCTGGGTACTAAGCTTGATGTGGTTAGTACTGAGTATTGGAAGAATGGAATAGATACACCAGACATACCTAAATCTATTCTAGAAGAGTACCTACAAGGTGACTTAGATCTAACGTATCAAGTATATCTCAAACAGTTAGAAGAAGTTAAAGCTGGTGGGTTACAGTTACAGCGACTAATCAGTATACACAATCAAGATCTATTAGTCCTACAAGAAATGGAATACAATGGTCTATTATATAACGCAACAAAGAGTGAGGAATTAGCAAATGAATTGGATGCACAAATCGTCGAGTTGGATAACGAGTTGTATCAGTACCATAACTGTGATCGTTTTAATCCCAATAGTGGTGAGCATCTCAGTTCTCTACTTTATGGGGGAAGCATCAAGCTTTCTCGCAAGGTCCCTGCTGGAGTATACAAGACAGGTGCTCGTAAAGGTGAGACAAAAGAAAAGTGGGAAGACTATGTAGTTGAGTTACCTAGACTCTTTACTCCACCTAGAGGTTCAGAGTTAGCTAAAGAAGGTTACTTCTCTACTGATGAGGCTACACTTAAGTCTCTCAAGAGTAGGAACCAGCACTCTCTCAAGGCTATTCAAACACTACTCACTAGGTCTGACTTAGAGAAGAGAGTGTCAACGTACTACAGAGGCTTACTCAAGTTAGCAACTGAACTTAACTGGAAGGAGAATAAGATACATGGACAGCTTAATCAATGCGTTGCGAGGACAGGTCGACTGTCGAGCAGTAAACCAAACTTGCAGAACTTCGATGGAGGAATCAAAGGTTTATTCTACTCTCGCTTTACTTGATGCATACGAGAAAGATATTTATATCGAACGACAATGGGAGGATCTCTACTAGATGTTACTACAAGCAGATGCTAAACAATTAGAGTGGGTAGGAGCCACATACTTAAGCCAAGACCTAGTTGCTATCGATGAGATTCTTAATGGAGTAGACCAGCATGCAGACAACCAACAGCGATTTGGACTACCAAGTAGACTCATTGCTAAGACATTCGTGTTTCGACTCATCTACGGAGGATCAGCGTACTCTTATGCGAATGATCATAACTTCTCAGCTATTGGCAATGAAGACTTCTGGCAAGGAGTTATTGACCAGTTCTACGAAAAGTACGCAGGACTAAAGGTATGGCATGATCAACTACTAGAACGTGCTATGCGTGATGGTCGTATCGATATGCCTACTGGTAGGTTCTATAAGTTTGAGCCTGAGGTTAAGTATGGTAAGGTTAAGTTCCCTCGTACTAAGATACTCAACTACCCAGTGCAGGGTCTAGGTGCTGATCTCATGGCTCTAGCTCGTGTATCACTACGTAACCGATTGAAAGATAAAGAAGGAGTCTTAATGGTAAACACAGTCCACGACTCAATAATACTTGACTTTGATCCTAAAGTATGGGATAATATTAGTCTAGTGCAGTTAGTTAATAACTGTTTCAACGATGTACCAGCTAACTTTAAAAAGATATTTGGTACGGAGTTTAACCTACCTATGAGGGTTCAGTGTGAAGTAGGACCTGATTGGGGCAACATGGAGGAAGTAAATGCTTAGAATTAAAATTGTGGATGTAGGTACCCCCACAGCCCATCAAGCAGCTAATGGCTTAGAGTATCAAGCTATAGAAGTTATCTTTAGAGATACTGAGGACCAAGTTAAATCCTGGAGACTATTCTCTTGGAAAAACAAACATGTGTACAAAGCTGCGAGTAGTTGGACTAAGGGTACCGAAGTAGATGTAGAGGTTCAAGAAGATAAAAGAGGTTACGAACAATGGGTCAATACCACGGAAGTTAATAATACTTCTTTAGGAGATGACGATGTTCCCTTCTAGTAAGACTTGGATCACAGTGTTAGAAGTAGTAACTTGTATTCACATTATTGTAAACGTATATAGACATTGGAGTATTTAAAGATGGCAATTAAAATCAAAGCAAAACTATTCTGGGCTCAACTAAACGAGACTAACGAGATGTCAGGTAAGTATCAAGTAGACTTAGCACAGTTAAGTCCAGAGGCTGTTAAAGAATTATCAACATTAGGTATCAAGGTAAACAAACGTGATGATGACCAATACGACCGAGGACACTACATTACCTGTAAGTCTACCCTTCCAATCAAAGCTACTGATAGTAATGGCGTACCTGTCGCTACTGATGTTCGTATCGGTAATGGTAGTGATGCAGTTGCCGTTGTAGCTAGTTATGATTGGGAGTTCAAGGGTAAGAAAGGTACTTCTCCTACTCTTAATACCTTGGTAATTAATAATCTAATTGAGTATGAGTCTTCTGATTCTATCCCTGAAGGAGTAGCTGTATAATGATTGCCCTTATAGATATGGATCTTGTTTGCTTTCGTAGTGCAGCCAGTGCTGAAGAAGAACCAGTGGGCATAGCCGTATCTAGGATGAAAGATCTGTTTGAGGGCATTCAATCTAAGGTTGGTGCTACCTCTTACAGAGCTTTCCTCACAGGACCAAGTAACTTCCGTAAAACTATTAACCCAGCCTACAAAGCTAACAGGACAGCCCCTAAGCCTAAGCACTTGATTGCATTACAGAAGTATGCACTTGACAAGTTAAGGGCTGAGTGGGCTCCTGATACTCTAGAAGCAGATGATGCTCTATCTATTCACCAAGATAAGGTGGGAGGTACTACAACTATCTGTTCTCTAGATAAGGATATGTTACAGGTTCCAGGGAAACATTTTCAATGGGCTATAGGTACACTTAGTTGGTCTAGACCTGATAACTTTGTAGAACAAACAGAGTTAGAGGGTCTTAGACTATTCTATGAGCAATGCATTAAAGGAGATTCTTCTGACAACGTTAAGGGTATTCCAGGATTAGGTGAAGTTAAAGCCCGCAAAGCTTTAGCTGGACTTACTACTGAACAGGCTATGTTCGACAAAGTACACAGTCTATCTCTTATCGGTAAAGGAAACTTCCTTATGGATTCTCAGTGCCTATGGTTACTACGTCATGAAGGAGATAGCTATGCTACTCGATATGAGAAACTACTAAATGCCCAAGTTCAAAAGTAAGTTAGAAGAAAAGGTTTGGAATACACTAATAAAAGAATATCCTTCAGTAGAGTATGAACCAACTAGACTTAAGTTTACTCAACCAGTACAAGAAAGAACCTACACTCCAGACTTTAAAACAGATGCGAGTAAGGAGATCTATCTTGAGGCTAAAGGGTTACTAGATCTAGAAACTCGTAAGAAGATGTTATGGTTTAGAGAGTGTAATCCAGACATCAGAATAATAATGTTATTTCAGAATGCATCAAATAAGTTACACAGAGGTAGTAAGACAACGTATGCGATGTGGGCTGAACTTAACAACTTTGAATGGCTTGACTTTAGAAAGGATTGGTTAAATGCGTATAAACAATTGTGTTCGCAATGAAGAAGATGGTAGTCTAGACTTTGACTTCAGTGTTACAGAAGCTGAAGCTGGGTTCTTAATGGACCATGCAATCAAGAACTTAGTGTTCAATGGCATCATCAAGATTCAAGAATCAGATGTACAACAAGAGTTAGATCTATTTAAACAAGAAGGAGGTGTCCCATCATGAGTTGTCCACTAGATCCCAACGATCAGCTAACAGATGAAATGATTGATGAAGATACAGCTGATGAATGGGATGAAGATCGTATCGATAACATAGGTCAGAATGGTAACAATGGAGATCACTACGATGAGTAAACGTATTATGGTAATTCCAGATACTCAGATCAGACCTGGTGATGACTTTGCTTTCCTTGATGCTATTGGTCGTTATGCAGTAGATATGAAGCCTGACATCATTGTTCACCTAGGTGACTTTGCTGACATGCCTTCACTCTCTTCTCATGATAAGGCTGGTAGTAAGTCAATGGAAGGTCAGCGTTACAAAGCTGATATCCAAGCTTCTAAAGATGCAATGAAGGTTCTGCTTTCGCCCGTAAGGGCGGAACAGAAGCGTCTGATTGAGACTAAACGTGCTAGGTGGAAACCTCGTCTAGTTATGTTAGGTGGCAATCATGAACATCGTATCAATAGGGCTATTCAGAATGATCCGAAGCTTGATGGTTTAATTTCATTAGGAGATCTAGAGTATGAGAAAAGTGGCTGGGAATTTATTCCGTTCCTTCAACCGATTGTTATCGAAGGCATTGCGTTTTGTCACTACTTTGTCAGCGGAGTTATGGGCAATCCTTGTACTACTGCTCGTATGCTTTTACTTAAGCATCATCAGTCTTGTATAGCAGGGCATCAACAGGGTCGTGACATTGCCTACGGTAAACGTGCTGATGGTTCTGAGATGACTGCTCTGATTGCTGGTAGTTGCTACGAGCATGAGGAACACTATCTCAATCACCAGACTAACAATCATTGGAGAGGTCTCTACATTCTTCATGATGTTGTCAATGGTTCTTTTGATGAAATGCCAGTTAGTTTGAAATACTTAAGGAAGAAATATGCAACAGTTAGCTAGTGAAGTACAAGTAGGAGGAGATCACTACAAAGGATTTCCAATACAACCTGCTTATTTCTGCCATATAAACAAGATACCTTATCTAGAAGCAACAGCTATTAAGTATCTTTGCAGGTGGCGTAACAAAGGGGGCGTACAGGACTTAGATAAAGCCATACATTTCATACAGTTAGTTAAGGAGTTTGAAAATGTTGACGTTAAATGAGTTAAAAGAGAAAGTAGCAGAACAGATTACAGAGTTTGACTTAGTTGATTTACTAGGGCTAACTACTTGGGATCTAGTCAATGCTTTCGAAGATAAACTTGAAGCTAAGTATGCACAAATTTTAGATGAACTTATATTAGGAGAGTTTGAAGATGAGTAAAAATGATATCACAGGTGACAAATTGATCAGTAAAACCAACAGCAAGCAGTACGTAGACAACTACGATTTGATATGGGGCAAGAAAGACGTACCCAGCGTGGCTGACGACATCGCACAACACATTGAAAACTATAAGGTCGGTCATAAGCAATACACAGATGAAGAGTTGTTCGGTAACAAATAGCATCAAATGGGGGGAACTCACACTTCCTCCTATAAATCTCTACAGTGTGCCATATATAACAAGAGGAAACTTAATGGAACTACCAAGTATATACCAATCAATCATACATCGGAGTCGATACTCTCGATACCTTGATAAAGAGCATCGTCGTGAGTCATGGGAAGAGACAGTAGATCGTCTTATCACATACTTAAAGACACAAACTAAAGATGTAGAGATACCTTATGAAGAACTAAGATCTTCTATTCTAAATCTAGAAGTAATGCCTTCTATGCGTCTTATGATGTCAGCTGGTGAAGCAGTAGAGCGAGATAACATTGCAGCTTATAACTGTAGTTACCTAGCAGTCAATAACAAGCGAGCGTTTAGTGAAGCTCTATACATTCTTATGAATGGTACTGGTGTAGGCTTCAGTTGTGAACGTCAAGAAGTTAGTAAGTTACCAGCTATTCCTGAGAAATTACGTGAGGTAGATGATGTCATCTTTGTACAAGACAGCAAACTTGGATGGGCAAAAGGATTCAAAAAGCTTCTCTCTTCTCTCTGGGAGGGAGATATCCCTAAGATTGATTACTCAAAGATTCGACCAGCTGGAGCAAGACTTAAAGTTTTTGGTGGAAGAGCATCAGGACCTGAGCCTCTTAAACGACTCTTTGACTTCACGATTAAATCGTTTAAAGAAGCTAGTGGACGAAAACTCACTAGTATTGAAGTACACGACATAATGTGTATGGTAGGTGAGATTGTTGTGGTGGGTGGGGTACGTCGCAGTGCTCTTATCTCCCTCTCTAATCTTACAGATCGTCGTATGCGTGAAGCTAAAATGGGAGCATGGTATAATGATAATCCACACAGAGGACTCGCCAATAATTCAGTGGCTTATACAGAACGACCTGATAGTGAGACTTTCATGGAAGAATGGCTCTCTTTGGTTAAATCAAAGTCAGGTGAACGAGGAATATTTAATCGTATTGCTGCTCAAACTCAAGCTGCTAAGTGGGGACGACGTTCTAAAGATCACAGTTACGGAACCAATCCATGCTCAGAGATTATCCTCCGTGATAAACAATTCTGCAATCTTACGGAAGTGGTTGTACGGAACGGGGATACCTCAGAGTCTCTTGGACGTAAGGTTAAGTTAGCTGCTGTACTAGGTACTATTCAATCTACTCTCAATAAGTTCCAGTTCTTGAGTGAAGAGTGGGTAGCAAACACATCAGAAGAGCGATTGTTAGGTGTTAGTTTAACAGGTATTATGGATGCAGAAATTACTTCTAATCCTGATCCTTTATTATTAGAACATCTTCGTGATGTTGCTAGGATTACAAATGAAGAACTTGCTGAAAGACTTGGTATTCCTGCTTCTACTGCTATCACTGCTGTTAAGCCTTCAGGTACAGTCTCTCAGTTGGTGGATAGTGCTAGTGGCATTCATGCTAGACACAATGATTATTACTTACGACGTATTCGTATGGATAAAAAAGATCCTATTTATGAATACTTACGAGCGAAAGGTGTTCCAGTTGAGGATGAATCTTTTAGACCAGATTCAACAGCTGTCTTCGGATTCCCGATGAAAGCTCCAGCAGGTGCTATTACTCGTGATTCTAAGTCAGCAATTGAGCAGTTAGAGTTGTGGTTAATCTATCAGCGTCACTGGTGTGAACACAAACCCTCAGTCACTATCTCAGTAAAAGATGAGGAGTGGGTAGAAGTAGGTGCTTGGGTTTGGAAATACTTTGATGAAGTAAGTGGTGTGTCTTTCTTACCTCACTCAAACCATACTTATGTACAAGCTCCTTACGAAGATATCGATGAAGAGACTTATCATAAGTTATTAAGTGAAATGCCAACAGATATTGATTGGAGTGATTTTATAGAACTCGATGATAATACTGAAGGTGCCCAACAACTAGCGTGTGTATCAGGAGTGTGTGAGATATGATAGAATTTACATGGGAAACAGTAGGTGGTTTAGTCTTTGGTGCTGAAGTTATGGACAATCAGGATTTCGATGTCAAAGGTGATAACTTAAAATGGGTAGTAGTTCTTCATGTGGGTATACTGAGGTTAGTATTCAGTAAATACATTATGGAAAGTTGAGTAAATAGGGTCAAATCGTCATAGACCCTACTAGAAGAAGCTACAACGAGTTTAAGGTATATTTTGATACAAGTACATCAACTTATAATTTAAATGCGTTGTAGCTCGATTCTAGAGGTCACTTTTACAGATATTTATCAAATAATCCACGTAATTGACTAGTTTCTGCCTTCCTTCGTATTTCTTCTGCTTTTTCCAATTTATTCTCTAGTCTAAGCTCTTTCCTCTCTAACTTTTCAGTTAGTACATCTTTAGGATCTCTTAAATAAGCAGTAGGTTTACCATATATTGGGAATCCAGCAGCAGACATAAACGCTCTCCATGCTCCTTCTCCTTCTGGAGCTTGTAAAGCAGAACCAACAGAGAACGGTGCAGCTAACTTAGCAACTGTTCCAGCTCTCTCTAAGTAATTTCCACCTTGATCATCTAAGAAAGCTAACGCAGCTTTAGGGAAGAAACCTAATTTATTTTTAAGTGTCTTAGCTGGATCCATCAACCAGTGTACAGCTTCCATAGAGTGTTTAGCTAACTGTTGAGTAGTACCATCAGCATGCTGAATACGAGTTGGATCTTCATTCTGCCAGATGTGTTGACCAGAAGTACCTAAGTTAATTGCATCTAAGATAGTTAAATATAGTAAACCAGTATTAATCATATACCTACGAGACAAGTCAGCCTCATTCATAGGTTTCATTATACCCTTAACACCTGCTTTAACATCCCACTTAGCAGGATTAATCTTATCAGGCATACCTTTAAGGAAAGAACCTAGAGTAGAAACTGTCCAGTCAGGAGCAAACATAGCTACTTGAGCCCAAGCTCTACTTTCTATACCTGCACCATGGATTGCTAACTGTCTAGTAGTTTTATTCTTAATAGAAGCAGCAGCTTGCAACCATTGCAAACCACCCATAGTGTGATTCACTGAGTTAGAGATACGCTCTGCTAACTTAAATCTAGCTTCATTGTATGCAGGAGTACCTGGAACCTCTGTAAGATTCTTTTCTGCTTTAGTCATTAGGTCTTTAAATAAAACTAGTTTACCACCAGTATGCATGTAGTCCCAAGTAAAGGTATTCATTTTCTGTAGAATAAACTTATCTATAGGAGCAGTTACTTGACCTACTACTTTAGTACCACCAAACATCTTCTTATCTACATAAGCACCAAAGTCAGCCACAATAGATCTCTGTACGTCTTCTGTACCAATCTTTGTACCTGATTTAATAGCTAACTCTGTATACTCAGACATCTCTCCTTTTCTCATGTCTCTTACTGCTTTACGAATACCACTACCTAATGTGATAATCTCTTTAAAGGCTAACTTAGGAGATGCACCAGCCATAGCCCAACCAAGAGATGGAGCATGGAATAGAGAACCTGCTACGTTAAGAGCCTTAGTAAGCATGGCTGTCTGAACTAATGCATGCTTAACAGCACCAATATCATTACGTTGGAACATAGTATCAAGTATAGGAGCATAGTCTGGATGTACAAATGCACCTTCCATTTGACTAGCACCACGACTAGTGTATGCTACATACTTATTTCTAAAAGCAAATGCAGGATCTGTTGATATAATTGGGTTCTTAGTACCTATAATAGTAGTAGCTTTTAAATCATCTATTAGATTCTTCTGAGCAATAGCTTTATTCATAGAAGTCATGTAAGCTTTTGTTATAGTAGCTATATCTCTATGTACAAATAACTTAGGATCTATGGTATTTAAGTAATCTTGAAGGTCATTAGCAGTATTAAACATACGCTCTTTAGACGAATCTGTTTTAAAAGACGCTTGTCTTAGTTTAAAGAATCCTTCTAGAGCCTGTGCTAGACCTTCTTCTGATAGACTACTCTGAGATTTATCTACTAGTAGAGGTACATAGTTATTTAACATACCTTGAATAACACCAGCATCTCTAGCAACTATACCTAACTCATCGTAACTATTTCTAACTTTTTCTAGAATAGGTAATAGATATTCAGTAGAACCAAATCTCTCTTTCTTTTCTAAAATATATTTAATATTCTCTTTACTTCTTAATCGTTTCTCTATTTCAGATTCATAGTATAAACGTTCAGGTTCCCTTAAAGCAGGATTAGTAAGCTTCTGACGAATTTGTAGTATAACATTTTCATGGTTATCAAAAGCTTTTAACATGTTACTACGGAATGCAGGAACATCAGCATCAGCCATAATAATAGTTTTAGTATTCTTACCACCTTCAGAGTTTCTACCCAATGCAGATGATATTTCAGCAAAGGTATCTTTCTCTAACTGAGGATTAGCCTTATCTTTAGGCATGTTCTTAAGTACTTCTTCTCTAAGTAAAATCTCATACTGAGAAGCTTGTAAAGCACTTAAGTCAGCATCATTCTGAGCTCTCCAAGTTTTCTGTGCAGTTAACTGCTCTTGTGCTAAAACTTCTTGTTCTATAGAAGAAGGAACAACAGGCTTACCTGATATAAGGTTACCTGCTTTACTTAAACCTCTACCACCAATAAATGGAGTAGCAACTACGTTCATAGCAACTTGTGCTGGATCTACTTCTCCCTTCTGCATGTACTGTACACCAGCATCAATAGCACCTCCAACAACACCTAAAGCAGCAGTTGTAGCTTTATCTACTACAATCTCTCCTGTAGCAAGCATCTTAGTAGGTAGACCTAGTTTAGTAAGAGGAGCAAAAGAAGCTAGACTACCTGCAACAGCAGATTTTGGATTTTCTTTATAACCAGCAGCAAGATAGTTTTTAGTACTCTGTGGAAGAAACTCATCTTGTATTCTTCGAGTTACTTCAGCACCACCAAACATCCCTAAAAGAAATGCACCAGCTTCTACAAGAGGTGCAGCAGGACCTGTAAATGCAGCGACAGGAGCAGCAAGAGAAGCAGTAGCAGAACCAGCAGCTAGACCTCCAGCAGATGGTATAAGATTAGCAACAGCTTGTGAACCAAAGGTTTCTAGAGGAGTTTGAGATTCTTGTTTATTAATTAAGTATTTATCAAAATCCATTAAAGTACTATTTTTAGCAGGACCTACATTACGTCTTGCAATTTCGTATTTAACAATATAGTTTTTAGTTTCAGGAGGAACGTAGTCTCTCCAAGATCCGCCTTCTTTCTCCGCTCTAGCAATAGCCTGTTGAACACCACCAGTACCTGCATTATATGCAGCAACACCTTTTAGTTCGTCACCACCAAAGTCTGCTTGTTTCTTTTTTATATAAGCGGTAGAAAGAGTTTTATTATAGTCTTCATTGTAGGCAAGAGCTAGAGGATCCCACTTAACTCCTGCTAATTTAGCTGCTTCAGGACCTGTAGTAGGCATGATTTGACCTATACCTATAGCACCTACTGGAGAGGTTACTACAGTATTGTCAGCATTATACTGTCTACTACCACTTTCTATTTGCCAGATGGCTTCTGGAACAATAGAAGAAGAAGGAGTAGGAGTAACTCCCTCTTTCTTTATTAAGTATTTATCAAAATCCATTGCCAAAACAAATACTCCTATTCAAAAAGAGGTTTAGTATAAGGAACTTGTCCACCATCAAAATCAGGTTTTTTATAAGGAACAGGAGTACCACCAGCTATAGCAAAGACTCGTTTAATTTCTTTTTTAATATCTGCCATTCGTTTACGTTGTTGTGCAACTAGCTTACGTGCAGCAACTGTTTCAGCATTTTTTAAAGACTCTTTCAAAGCACTTTCATTAGCTTGATCCATTAATTTAATTTCTTCTTTAATTTGACGCAATACTTCTTTATCTGAATCTCCAATTTGCCTTAACTTACGAGCTCTTTCAAGTTCTTCTACACGTTTAAGTCTATCTTGAAGACCAGCCATATTAGTTTCAATATCAGACGGAGTTCTTGTAGCATCCCTAACAGCCTTAGCAGCAAGGATTTTACTACCTTTATTTAGAATACTAGAAGCACTTTTAGATATTACATTAGAAAGACCTGCTAAAGGTAAGGCATCATAAGGAGTATCAGAATCTTGATATGCTTTATGTTTAGCACCAGAGTCATTAGCAATTTCATTCAAACGTTTTAACTGTCTATCAGATAGTTTACTTACAAAAGTTTTATCTTTTAATTTTTCTTTAGCAACAGAAGCAGCTATATCAATATCTTTATTAAAAGCATCTCTTTTTTCTTGGAAGTATTTCTCACCTTTTTCAAAACCACCAGCAATAGCAGAACCAAAATCCTGTACAACTTCTAAAGGAGTCCTATCATTAAGACGATCTAAAAAGATTTGTTCTCTACGCTCTGCTTCAGTTAGAGGCTTAGGAGGAACAGGTGCAGCAGGAGGAGCTCCAGGAGCAGGAGGTACTGCAGCAGGAGCACCAGCTGAACCACCAGGTTGAGGCTGATCAGGGTATCTAGCTTTAAAATCAGCAAGTATAGCAGCAGCATTATAGCTAGGATTCTTTAATGCAATTTGAGCATTTGCAAAATCTGTTTTATAATCTGAACTAGTAGTAGTAGCAGTAGTAGACGTAGTTGCACCTTGTGGAGCATTAGTAGTAGTAGTAGCACCAGTAGACCACGTAGTAGGAGATTCATATCCAGTGTATACACGTTCCCCTGCAGCCATCTGCATATTACCTATATCTTGAATCTCTTTCTTAATTTGTAATATATTAGCATTAGTTATATTTTTATTAGTGATTCGTAATGCTTCAGACAATAAAGGTGACTTAGCTGGATCAGTATACATCGCTAGATTATCTTGTTCAATCTTAAGTCTCTCAACCAAAGAGTCAACTGTTTTACTTAAATTTTTATTATACTCTACTTTGTCTTGTTGTCTATATTTATTGAAGTCTCGTTTAAATTTATTAGCTTCTGAGATCACAAACTTAGTTTTCTCTTGCTCTAATTTCATTTCTAATTGTTGTTGTTGAGCCTTTATTCGATCTTGTGCTATATCTTCTCTACTTCTAGCAGCACCATTATCAGCTTGTTCTACCATTCCACGTAGAATACCCTTTCTTTCGGAAGGATTAACATTACGATAGGGACGAGCAGCTTCTTCACCAAGTTCTTTTGCAATCATATCAACTTGTATATTATAAAACTGTTCTTGTAATTCAGGAGATTGAGTATCCCAAGATGTAAGAATCCCATTAGCTCCTCTAGCTATTTTTTCAAGAACTTGTAGCTCTCTCTTACTATTAGAGTCTTTAAGTGCATTTTCATTAAGAGTCATTTGTTGACTAATTTGAAGAGATTTCATACGAGCTTCTGCTGCATCTCTAGGAAGACCATCTTCTTCTAAACGATCAGCTATAACACTAAGAGCCATTGCTGGATTCTTTAACTCTTCTGGAGAAAGTGTTTTAAATACAGAGTCCATAATTTGAGCTCTACGTAACTCAGGATCAGCAGACTGACCTCCAAGTAGAGTATTAATCTCCCTACCTATACGTCTACCCATGTTTACACGAGAGTTATAGTTTAAAGCCATAGGATCTAACTGAGCATTTAGACGAGTCTTATCCTCAAATGCTTGATCCTGAGTCTTCCTAAGAGTTGCTGCAGAAGGACCAAACACATTGTCCCATTCTCCAGGCATTAGTTGATTAGCTTGTGCCATAGTTATTAAGCTCTCTCATAGTTAGAATTGTTAAAGGAGTCAAAAGACTGAGAATCAGGTAATGGATTAAAGTCTGGAGTTCTTCCCCAGATCTTACCCCAGTCTACAGTTCCTATTTGATCTAATGCACCACTCCAAGTATCTCTACTAGTAGCTTGATTATATAATTGATTACCCCAGTTTTGTTGGTTAATAGCTTTATTATATGCAGCAGCTTCATTATTTAATTGACCTGCAGTACTACCCATATTAAGACCTAGAGCCATAGAGTTAGCACCTAAAGCTTCAATATTAGAACCCATACCAAATAGTGTATTAGCTGTATCATACGGTTGAGTTAAGTAACTTTGACCTAGACCATACATAGCGTTAGCTCTTTGTAGAGTTTCACCTTGTATTGCACGAGCTCTGTCTTCAGATGCTACAGCAAGTCTACTATTCTCTTGTTCACGAGCCTTAGCTAAAGCAAACTGTTGAGGATTCACATAACCACCCTCCATACCAACACCAGCACCAAGAGTACCTTTACTAAACATTAAATCATTTAGACGACTAGACTCAGCTTCACGAGCTGGATTTAATAAAGCTATTTGATTATTTAAATAGTCTTGAGTCATAGACCCAATATCCATATTCGTAGCTTGACCAAATAAACCTTTAGCATAGTTTATATTCTGATAAGCATACGCAGGATCAGCAGAGTCTAAAGCAGCAGTAGCTCCTCCATACATTCTATCTCTAAAAGACTGTAGTCTAGGATCTAGAGAATAAGTTGCAGTTTTGTTAGCTGCATCTATTTTAGAGGTACCAAAACCAGTAGTTACTCCATAAGGAACAAATCCAGGTGCTTGTGCTGAAGTAGCACTACCTCCACCGCCACCACCTCCACTATCAAGTGAACCAGCTACACTACCAGCAGCAGTAAGCCAGGGTTGCCCTGTAACTTTACCAGCAACTTGAGCTATCTTACCTATTGATTTAAGTAATCCCATTTTCTTTTACCTTTTAATAATTAAGCAGTGCGTTGCCACATATAAACTACAACATACGGTTGAAGGTTAGCATTAGTGCCACTTACACCAGCACTATTAATAGTAATACCAGTAGTTGCGGTTGCTGATGCTACAGTTGATTGTACAGCATCCCACTCACCACCATTTTCTAATGGACCACTAGCACCTTGCCTAGTTGTTTTTACATAGTTATGTGCATGACCTGCATCTGTAATTGCATGAGTATGACTTACAACAACAGCATCAGCACTACCACCTGTAGCACCTGCTGTATAGCCACCACCTGCCCCTACTAAAACACGACCAGCACTAAATGCCACCCATGTACCAAAACCAAATAATGTATTTGGATTAGTAGAAGTAGTTGAACTATAAATAGAACCTATTGGATATATTGTAGCTAATGCTACTAAAATAGCAGAAGTAGTAAAAGCAGTAGTTGCTATTTGAGTTGTATTATTACCAGCAGTAGCAGTAGGAGCTAAGGGAGTTCCTGTAAATGTAGGAGAGGTTACGTCAGCCTTACTATTGACAGCAGTAGCAATAGCATTAAACTCATCATCAATCTCAGCACCCTTAATAATCTTAGCAGGATTACCTGTAAGCAAGGCATCCTTTGTATAGAAGTTTGTTGCTTTAACGTAGTTTGCCATTATACCATCTTCCCTGTTTTCAAATAGATTGTTAGTTGTTGTAAGCTAACTGGAGCCCCTTCAATTGGAACTTCCACACCAAATTGTAATATTTTACCTGAGCCACCTAAGTGCATCGTAATATCATTAATAGCAGTTCCTGAAGTAAACTCACCTATGTTATATTCAGAAATATTATACTCTGCCGTTCCACCAGTAAAATCTTTTGTATAAGTTCTACTTGAGTATACATTTTTATAATCAAAACCATATTTAAAAATAACATCTTGACTACCTGAAGCAATAACTACCATACTTGCTTTCTTAAGGAATTTAAGACTAAATGGTTCACCAGCATCAATATTAGAAGTGTAATACTCTAAACGATATGAAGCACCATTATCACTATATCCAAAATATCTACCTATTCCACCAGCCATACCAAGATATAAATTTCTATCCCTTGTCTTACAGAGGGCTTTAGGAATAAATCCTTCCCAAATAGTTACACGAGCACCACCATTTTCTAATGTCTTACGCAAGTCAAAATAAAATGATTGTTTAAGTGATGGGAGTACAAGGAGATAAAAAGCATCTCTCTCAAAGTAAACACTCTTAATCTCTGTTAAAACTTCACCTGCAATATATGTAACTAAGTCATCACGAATATTCATTGACAAGTCACGCATCGGCATACTCTTGTCTTGAACTACACGATTAAAACTGCGAAGACCACTATTACTTAAGAATATTAAATCTGTACCTGTTTGTTGTATCGTGTCACGAGCAATACATCCAACACCTGTAACCACATCAGCAAGAGATAAATTGGTTGGGTCATTAGGTGAATTATAAATTACAATGTTATTACGGCAGAATATAATTAGATAATTATTATGAGATGATATACCTACTATCTCATCACTACTACCAACAACAGATTCAATGTCAATTAATCCTGAACCTGTCCCTGTAAAAGAAGCACCATCTAATAACTTGCTATAATAAACTGTTGTCTTAGCACTTGTTACACCTGCCACCCAATGACGACCAAAAGCTGTATGAGAGCAGTCAGGGTCAAAAGTAGATACACCTGTAGGTTTAGAACCATAGTCCCCTACCCGTTGCCAAATGTAAGCACCTACATGGTTAGCTTTGCGATAAACAAGAAGTGGATTACCTGCTTGAGCAGCAAACCCATACATACTATTACCAAAACCAGCACCTTCTGCTAGTTGTGAGAATTGCCATCTATTACCAGTAAAAGTAATAGTAAGATTAGTTGTTTGGTCTGCTTGTTTAACTGGAAGTTGTGTAAGAGTAGTAGAACCTTTATACATCTTACCACCACCGCAAGAAAGGATAGTGGCTGTTAGGTCTACATCAATAAACTCAAACAAAGATTCTAGATAAGTAGTAGAACCTAAACCATCACGGTCAGTGGTAACTGGTGTCCAACCCCTGCGGCTACCTAAACGACCAAACTTATCAATAATACAGTTTGTGGCTTTTGTGGCATATCCACTCTCTAATGTAACACCACTCTCTTGAGTGTTTAACCCAAGAAAGCCAAGTGCCGCATTGCTAAGAGCTTTTAATGCACCTGCCATTAGACAGAAGCCCAAGTAAGTTCATCAGGACGTTGCATTGCCTCAATAGCAATTAAGTCTGAAGCTACGCTTCTATAGCGTTCCTCTTGTTCCGCATAACCACCATCATCACCACGTTCAGATATAGCACGAGCAAGAGTGCCCTCTACTACTATTTGGTAAGGGACAGCCAATATATCAGCATCTGCTTCTAATTCAGGTTGTGGTACAATGCAATTAATACGAATAGCATATACGCCATCAGGAATAGGAAAGAAGTCTATCTGACTATCTCCATCATCACTTATACCATTAAAGTTATAATATGCTGGAGCACCTTTTTGGGCAGAAGATAACAAGAATTGTTGGTCAAACCACTTGGTGCTTCTTTGTTGTAGAATAATATCAGAGGTATCATTAATGATATCTAATACTTTAATGCGAGTTGTACTATCTACAAGAGTATAGTTAAATATATTGTTAGTAGTAGTAGCAGTTAGCGTGTTGCGGAGAACACCCCACTCCCACGAGTCTTCTACTTCTCGTTTAACTACATTAACAAATTCACCTATAAGTTTGGAGTAGGGGGTTTCATTAACAGTAGTAACTTCATTCTCACGAAGTCGTCTTAAAACCTTATTTACTATTTCAAGATATGTCAATTTAAAATCCCTTAATTATAATACAATTATACCACAGTAGACTAAGTTTGTCAAGGTATTTATTACCACTTGACTTTGTCTGCCCAGTATGCTGCAGACATTTTACCCTTAGCAATGTTAGATGCGTGACGAGCTTTGAATGACTTTTGTCTAGCTTTCTCAGCAGGAGTACTAGGAGCAGATCCAGCACCACTAACACCTTGTTGACCAAAGCGAATTAGTTTCTCTTTATCTCCTTCTTTTGCTAATACAGCATGAGATTTAGTTGGATGACCTGGAGTACGTTTAGGTTTATTGTACCCAGCAAAAGTTTCTTGTCCTTTTTTAATTGGCATGTTATTTCCTTAAAGTAAGATACATACGTTCACCGATAACAAAGCTCATACACGCACCACTTAAATCTAATAGAATTAGAGTAATAGGTTCAGCAACTGTAGGAGTAAACACAGCAGCCACTGTCGCTAACCAAATAATGATAATTGCAATATACCTAAAGCTAGACCTTAAGTTAGTAACCCAGATAGAAGGTTCACCTGCTGGTTTATCTATCTCTGCTAGTGCTTGCAAACGAGATGTCTCTGCTTGCATAAGTTGTATGCGTTCAGCTACATTGACAGGATTACCTCCTGCACCTTTTGTAAACTTAGCAAAGATACCACGAACACCATCTGTTAAAGCTGGTAGTAGAGCTGGAAATAAGACAGACCACATTATACAATCCCCTTTACAT
>Ga0208223_1000032_pt1 | contig 35340 bp, 29 predicted proteins | sample LakMenE07Oct09ns_FD_150678 | JGI IMG/M metagenome (GOLD analysis project Ga0208223, IMG submission 150678) | Freshwater microbial communities from Lake Mendota, WI - 07OCT2009 deep hole epilimnion ns (SPAdes) | ecosystem: Environmental > Aquatic > Freshwater > Lake > Epilimnion/Euphotic zone ...
AAATGGCATTGGTGTATCCCCTGCTGATTCTGCTCTGTCAGTAAACTCAACAAATGCTTCAGCAAGTGCTGGGTTAGACTTCATCTGCTCAGCAATCTCTGCAACTTCTGACGGCTTAATACCAAGGTCTTCTGCAACTTCTACTTTTGCTTCTTGCGTCAATGCTTTAAGGGTTTGACTTACTGCTGTGACTTGTTCAGCAGAAAGTGTAACTAATTTGTTGTCCTTGCTTGTAAGGTTAGCAATAACTCCAGATAAATCTTCTGCTGTTCCTGTACCCTTTTCAGGAATAAGTTCTGCTAAAACTTCATCTTTAATTTCTACATCTGGCTCAGTCCATGGGTTTTCTTCAGGGTCAGGATCTGGTCCTGGTTCTGGTGAAGGTTCAGGAGTAGGCTCTTCTGTGGGTTCCTCAGTAGGCTCTGTAGTTGGTTCTGTAGTTGGTTCTGTAGTTGGTTCTGGATCTGGTGTAGGTTCTATTGTAGGTTCAGGAGTTGGTTCCTCTGTAGGCTCCTCTGTAGGCTCAGGAGATGGCTTTGGTGTAGGAGTGGGCTTTGGCGTAGGACTAGGCTTTGGTTCCTCTGTAGGCTCTTCTGTAGGCTCAGGGCTTGGTTCCTCTGTTGGCTCATCTGTAGGCTCTTCTGTAGGCTTTGGAGATGGATCATCTGTAGGTTCATCTGTAGGTTCAGGACTTGTTTCTGGGGTGGGTTCTGGGGTAGGCTCTGGAGTTGGTTCTGGAGTAGGCTGATTGGCTGCAGCGTTAGCTGCTGCCTGAGCAATAGCAGACTGAATCTCTCTTTGTAATTGTTCTTCATAGTAACGCCATGCGTTATCAATCGCACTATTAACATTATTTATTGACTGCTCGTATGCATCTTCAGCATTATTTTTATTTTGCAATGCAGTGGCAACATTTAAAACTGCGTTGTTATATTCGTTTGTTTTATTAATTAATGTTTGATTATAATTATTTAATGTTGAAACTGCTTGATTATAAATATTTAGTTTGTCATTATATACATCTTGTGCTAAGTTCTTTGTGGCAAGTGCTTGGTTATAATCATTTATCTGCTCCTGTGTTGCACCTGGTCCAGAAGAAAATGTTTCAAGATTACAACTAAAATTTTCTCCCCAGACTCTTGGATTTCCAGCATAGTCACATCCTGCTCCAGTCCATCCTCCAGGAATTGCCCATCCAAGATGATATGAACCTGGGCCTCCGCCGTTATACCACCATATTTCTACATCTAAAGTCTTGTCTTCACTAACATCATATACTGGAGAATAATTACTCCATCTTGCCCCCTGCTCTACCCAGTTATCAACGGCAAGTTGCCCATCAACATACATTCTAAACCCATCATCTGTATATCCTGCAAAATATGTTGATGTGAACCAAGACGGTACTGTTATTTGACCAGCGAACTTAACTATAAAGTTTTCGTATCTGTTACCACAAACTGGTAGCTGCATGTGGCTTGAGTTCCAAGTACCAGAACAAAGAACAGATCCTGGGGTAGCAACATTACCTTGTCTAACAAGAGTATAAACAGTGTATGCCAAACCTGTTCCTCCAGCAGACTGCATGTTAGATTGTGCTGTTTGTAGATTAATATTGGCTACTTCAAGTGCATCTAGTGCATTATTCTTATTAGTTAGGGCAGTGGCTACTGTGGCTGTTTGTCCATCTACTGCTGATTGGGCTAAATCTTTTTCTTCAAGTGCCGTGGTTTCTGCGTCAAGGGAGTCATCATATAGGACAGAGGTTTGTGTCTTGGCTTCTTCTGCAGATACGGCAAGATCATATTTGTCTTCTGCTTCTTGGATTAAGGATATAAATTCATCCTTATATCCAAGGTCGTCTATGCTGTTATTTAGTTCCTCAATTTGCTGAGCAGCAACTGTTAGTGGATCGTCAGAGTGGGCCTCTGTAGGGGCTATAAGAAGCCAAGCAAAGGCAAGGGTAGAAACTGTCAATATACGCAAGAGCTTTTTCAAGTGGTGTACTCTCCTCACACCTATTATATCAAATTATTCAGTTAGACATATAGGCAAAAAGAAAGGGAGCCAGTTTCCTGACTCCCAAACTTTTAAGTTATTGTTACTTAACTAAAGCAACCTTAGCCTTTGGATTCTTCTTGTTCCACTGAGTGGCCAACTTGTTAAATGCAGCCTTCATGGACTTAATCGCTGCAGCATTATCTGCAGTCAACTTAGCAATCTGTGCATCCTTAGCAAGAAGAGCAGCATCTGATGCAGTCTTTGCATCAGCAAGTGCCTTTGCACCTGCTGCCTTCTCTGTTGCTACAGCATCTGCAACTGCCTTATCTGAAGCAGCCTTTGCATCTGCAATTGCCTTATCTGATGTAGCCTTTAGATCAGCAAGTGCCTTGGCATGTGAAGCCTTTAGTTCTGCAAGTTCTGCAGTAACTATTGCAAGTGAAGCATTAGCTGCTTCCAACTCCAACTTGAACTGTGCGATAATCTTATCTGCAGCAACGCCTGCTTCTGCAAGTGCCTTTAGAGCGCTTGCTTCTGCCTTCTTTGCATCAGTTGCTTCTGCTGCTGCCTTTAGTAGTTCAGCATTAGCCTTTGCTAGGCTTGCTGCTAGGTCTGACTTAGCCTTAACTTCTGCTTCAAGCTGAGCCTTTGTAGATGCATGTGCAGCCTTTTCAGCAGCAAGTGCAGCCTTCTCAGCAGCAAGCTCTGAAACTAGATCACGAACTGCAATTTCTGCAAATGGTGAAAGTGTACGAGCAGGAAGTCCAACTACGTCTGCAGATGTTGCATCAGAAGATGTTGTTGGAGCAAATGTAATAAGTGATCGTGTTCCAGTTGCTGGTAGTGTTGCAGTAAACTTTGCAACTCCAAAATCTGAAAGTGTTGCACCAGTTGTTACTGTTGCTGTATCTAGTGTTGCTGATGCAGCAAAGACTGCTGCTGTAATTGACTTACCAGATACCTTGTTACCAAATGCATCTGTTGCTGTAACTAGAATATCATGCTTTGTACCAGCAGCTCCTGCTGATGGAGCAGATACTGTTAGGTTGTTGATCTTTCCAGCAGTTCCCTGTACATAGTATGTAAGAGTTGTTCCACCGTTGTTGATTACAACTGTACCAATTGCTGTTGTCTTTGTGTAGACAAAAAATGTTGCAGTATTTCCAGTACCTGTTGCAATTGTCAAAGATGATGATCCTGACGATGCTCCTACTGGTGCTGCTGATGTGTGTAGTGCAGACACGATTGTTGCGTTAGTTGCTGAAGCAGTAACTGATGTTCCTGTTGCAACTGTTGCTACAAAGCGCAACGCATCTGCTGCATCAATTGTGTTGTCCTCTGGGACTGGCAATGAAGCAGGTGTAGCAATTACACCATTAGTTGTATTTGCTACAGAGTTTAGCGTTACTGCAACAGTCATTACCGTTGCATTCGCAGGTGCTGCTGCGACAGTTCCCAAAGTCATGGCTGCAGCCACGGCAAGGGCGATCTTCTTAAATGAATTCATTTTTCTCCTTGTTATATTAGTTTTAGGTTATCAAGAAAACTCTTGACATCTTCAGGCATTTGCCTGTCTTCCAATTCTACCATAGCTCTCTGCTGTCTTGCAACTTTATCCGCAGATCCCCAGGTATGAATCTCTATCTCAATATTCATTTCCTTTGGGGTATGAGAAATGGCACCAAATACTGCCCCACAAACAGCATCTGCCAAGTCCTTAGACTTCTTTCTAGGGTGATCTACACGATTACCCTTCATGATCTTAAGCTCTGACATTTCTTCCAGAAGCAAGGGAATCATGGGCATAGCAATACGCTCTTCATAGACCATCATTGCTAAATCTTCGTAGTGTTTTTTGGCAACAGAAACAGTATCAGTTCTTATTCCTACCTGCTTTAGCTCTTGCTGAATATCATATGACTGCCAACGGTCAAATGAAACAATACCAATATTAAAACCTTGTCTGCGTAGATTAATAATCCATTGTTTTACTTCAGATAGATTAACGGGTCCTTCTGCCTTTGGTTCCCACCATGCTACTGCATCTACTACAACTATGGGCGCTACCTGTTCATAATCTTTAATTACCTGGATATTTACCCATTTATCTACGTGAGCAATAGCAACTGCACACTTATCGTGCTTCTGTGCAAGGTCAGCGTGAATGTAATATTGTTTGTCTGAGTCTGGCTTAAAGTTTTCTGCAAACCTTCTAAAACTATCCACAGGATTTGTTAAAGTCATACAGTTAATAAGTTTATCCTTTTGCTTAAAGAAAGCATCTGATGCGTAGGTTGGTGTACACAAAAAGCGCATCATTGCATCTCCTAAGTCTGTTAGGAATGCTATCTTAAAGTCATCAATCTGTCTAGTAGGATTTACATCCCATGTTGGTCTTTTTAATGCTAAGACTTTTGGAATCTTATAAGAAAGAATATGATCTTCCTCCCATGAAATTTCAAAGAAGTTGTCTGGGTTATCTTCTGGTAAGTCTTCGTTAATAATAAATCTGTGTGTTTTATCTATAATTTCTTTTTCAGCAACTACAGCATCATATCTCTGAGAAATAAAGTCTCCTGGGTATCTTGGAAAAGAAAGTAAAACTACCTTACCAAGATCAGGAAAACGAGAATCTACAGTTCCACGAAAAGCTTTATAGATGTTGTCAGCAGTCTTTCCTTGCTCGTTTCCTGTCGCTACCTCTGATGCAAAGCCAGAAATCTCGTCAAGTACAGCCATAAACAAGTTCAAACCCTCATGTGATTCACGCTCTGAGTGACCAGAATAAACTGTGATTGATTTATCAAACTCAATAGAGTCTGCTTTAGGATTATACTTTCCTGCAAACCATGGTGATCTTTCAATCTTTGACTTAAAGCCTTTAAAGAAAACATTCTTTGCTTGTTGAGCGTTAATAGCAACGTTAATAATATCAATAGCATCTCCTGCAGGCTTACCATAATAAACAGCAGGCTCTTTTAAGCATAGCATTTTATATACTACATATGCACATGCTACTGTTGATACGAAGTCTTTTCCAGATCCCTTGCCAAGTTGGAGAATAATTTCATTCTTTGTATATTTTTTAAAGTATGCTTCACCATCTTCACCACGAATATCTATGACATCTTCTTTACGATATATCTGGCTCATGGCTTCAACAATGTCATATTGGATATCAGAAAGTGGTGGTTGACCAAGATAATCTGGAGATTCAACAAATGTTTTTGCATCAACTGGCTTCTCAATAAAATGATTTTCTTTAAGAACTTCTAAAAATTCATCAAATATCATGACCAAAACCCTACTATTACATACTTAGTTCCAGAAATTACTGGCTCTGCTGAATGAGAGAAGTTGCTTGATGATGGAAAAACAACCAACATGTTTTTTGTTGGTTTGATAGAGATATTCAATTGTGAAAAAACTATTTCACCACCTAAATAATCTTCGTTTAAATATAACAAAGCTGAAATTTTTCTTGGAAACTCTTCTGTGCTGTCTGTATGCTCAATAAAAAACTGTCCTTCTGTGTATTTAACCAGCTGATACTCACTAGAAAAAAAAGATATTTTGTTTTTTTTAGCATATTCATAAACAATTGGTTCAATTTTTTCAAATAAAATTTTTTGAATATCTTTAGAAATTTTAGTGGCAGAACAATTTCTTATGTCTGTATTTTTTACATTTGGTAAATGCTTATATCTTGAGTGAGCAGCTTGTGACTCTAGCCAAACATAGTTTGGATAAGACTTAACTATATCCTCTAAATCAATGTCATCTATAGTTTCAACTAGAAACAAATCTTTGTCATTCATTAACAACCTCTGATACTATTGTCAACACCTGTCCTTCTTTAGCAATAGTAGACAGTCTTTGCATAATAATATCTCTAACCTCTGGATGAGAAGAAGCAAGGTCTCTAAGTATTCCAACTAACACCTCTTGACGACGCTCAATCTCAACCATCTCTTCTGCAAGTTCTTTATTCTCAAGAAGTCCAGCTTTTTGAAGCATATCAATTCTTTTAGACTCAATATCCATTACAAGTTTAATTGCTGCAGTCTTTGCACTAAGGTTGTTTGTCATTGATGCTTCATCAATAACCTCATATGACTTTAGTATAAGCTTACTGTAGTGTGCATCTGCTCCAGCTAGTGCATCCTTAGCACGGGCACGGATTGCTGTATTATTAGATGTTTTTTCTTTCCATTCATCAATATATGCAACTACTCGTGTTCTAGGGATTGACAACTCTTTAGATATGGTGGTTGGATCACTACCCTTTAGATATTCGCCAACAACATCATTCATGATATCAAGATGCTTAACAAGATCTTCTTCAGTTGACATACTTGCCTTCTAATCTATTAATTTCATCTTTGATATAAAAAATTGCTTTCTCAAGATCTTGTATAGTCTTTGACTCATCTTTAATTCCTGCACGCCAAAGATACTTAAATGCATTTCCAATATTAAAGTTACGATGACGAGTAATCTCTATGCACTCAACACCAGATGGGTCTGTTGTATAGTGACGTGGATGATTGACCTGATCTACCGTAATATTTAAATTATCACTCATGACTTTCCTCTTCGTCATCTTCCCAATCAAATGCTTCTGGCATGCCCTTTAGTGCTGTTATGACATAAGTTATTCCAACAGCTCCTGCAACACCAAGACCAATAACAACTCTTTGTAATTTATTCATCGCCTACTCTTTCTTAGTCCAAATTTAGCAAGATAAACATAGATAGTTTCTACGCTTGCCCCACACTCTTTTGCAATTTCTTCTGGTGACTTCTTATCAATAAGAAATCGTTTTTTTAGCCATACTTCTGATGTATATAGTTTACCAGGCATGATGTTATTTGTCAACCCCAATTGCCTTACTCCAGTTAGACAGAGCCCAATGCCCAATACCGCAAGCATCTGCAACATCATTGTCGCTAATAGTTCTATCATAAATAGTATTAATAAATCTTATTGTTCTTTCTTTTCTAAGGTTTCTTTCATAAGACTTGTACCAAGAAACAGACTTTCCAGGGTTCGTAGACCTAATCATAAGTTGCTCTTCTTTTGATATCTTTTTGTTACCAATAAAGTTTTGCCATGTAATTGGAGAAACCTTTCCTATTATCTGTGTTCCAGTTTGTCCTGCTGATCCAAGAATAGCTCCTTGAACCAAGGCAAGGTCTGCAGCAGTCTTAGGGCTATTCATAAATACTGTGTGCTCAATAATGATTGCTTCAAAGCCACCGTATATATCAAAAAAAGCTTTTACTTTTTTGCCTGCATCCATAACCTTTTCATAAGTATCCTTACCTTCAAAGTTAATCTTGCCCACTGTTACTATGCTTTTTGTAACTGTGTCAAACACTGAAAATGCAAGACTATTAGTGCTAGCATCAATTGCACAAATTCTTTTAGGCATAACTATAACACCCCACTTAGTCTTGTTCATACTCAATAAATCCCTTTATTTCTTTTAACATTTTATCAACTGCTTTTTTACTTACATTACAGTTTGCACAAAATCCAGAATCATTGTAGATAGAAAGAGAAGTATCGCATCCGCCTAAACATCTACGATCCTTCCCCTTCCTCTTTTGTCTACGAGTTACTTGATATCTTTCTTTAATCTTATCTTTTGTAGCAAGGTCACGACATTCAAGGCTGCAGTAAATCTGATAACTGACCTTTGGATCAAACCTATTGTCACATCTGCTACAAAGCTTCACTCAGTTCCTCCAGAGATGCTATTTTCACAACACCTACTCCAGCTTCATCACATGCCTTTTTAATTGGACAGTTTTTACAAACCTTAGAGTTTGATCTATAATTCTTTGTTGGAAGTTCTTTAACTTCCCAAGACTTACGAACAACCCTCATCCATTCAAAAGCTTCATCAATCCACTTTCGGTAATGATCATTTACCTCAACTGGAATAACAAGAAGTTCGTGGTTATTTTTATTTTCATAAATAAGAACACCCTTTGCCTTCTTAAGAATCTTCATATAAATAAGTATCTGTACAACGTGACCCATCTTAGGTTTACCTGTACGCTTGCGATACTCAAACACTTCATTGTTAGTAGTCTTAACTTCAACAACTACCTCTTCACCTTTCCAATTAATAAAGTTATCTACATAACCAAAAATTGGAGGATCATCATTAAAAATCTTAAACTCTGAATCAATTGAAATACCAGAGTTTTTAAACGCTGTCTCAATTCTTCCATGAGCAAGAGTTCCATTAGTCATATTTGCTACTGCGTATGGATCAGAGTTGTCTTCAAATACCGCTCCCTCAAATGCAAGGTACCAATATCTTGGACACTCTCCATGCCCGTAGGCAATAGTAGATGGACCAAAAGTTTTCTTCTGTGTATGCTTAGGCTCACGCCCAACTAGATATCCAGCCTCAATAGCCTTTACAAGCTCTTGTGCATCAATCTGAGCTGGTGTCTCAACCTCTTTAATCATTATTTGCTTTAGTAAATTCTTTGTCATTATATTCCTTTGTTTATATAAGTATACCAGGTTAGCGCATAATATATTTGAGTGCTGATACCAAGTTGTTGATTGATTCTGCTGCCGTGTAATAAATGTTCTTTTTTGCCCTATCGTTTTTGTCTACATTAGCCATCCAAGTAGCCTTAAAAGCCATCTTTGCTGCTATTGCCTGAAGCCTTACTATCTCTACAGTTGCTACGTTTAGAGGGATATCTGGCTTAATAATGATCTTAGCAATAAATGTAAGAGCCTGTGTTAACTCTTCATCTTGCATATAATCAGCTATTTCAGATAGCCCATTTACCATTTCTATTGTTGTTTGTTCACTCATTTTCTTCTCCTATTATTTGTTCTATTAGTTCAAACTCTGTAATCATTAATCTTATTTTTGAGTTACCCTCACCAAGCACAACAAGTATCGCTGGGTCGTTACCATTTCTGATTGCATCAGTAACTGCCTTAGCCCAAACATCTTTGTTCAACGTAAAAGACTTAGAACATTCCTTAAAGTCAACAGTAAAGTTTTTCCAGGTTGCATCACCTTTATGTGTGTTGCGACCTGAGTTCTTGTGCTGCTTAGCACCTATTCTTTTACTTTCCGCTCTTTCGCTCAAAGTCTTTCCTTGTCATAATAATTGGTACCCTTGACAGGTGTTTGTTAGAACACATCCATGTCAGGTCTGCACTTTCTTTCCATAATCTTACAGATGTAACTTCTTCTGCACATGTCTTACAAGGAAACTTTCCTGAAAATACTTTAAACTTTTCAGACATCTAAAATCTTATTCTTAATAGAATCTTGTAGATCTAGGTCTTCACGAACCCTATTGACAAAACCTTCTCTACCCTGCACTTTAGTTCCATCTGGCAACACATACCATGCACCAGTGCGCTCAACAATTCCCATCATTTCAGCCGTATCAACAAGATCGCCAATGCTATCAATACCAACATTATCTCCCCTGAAATAAAAGTCATACTCGCCAGACTGAAAGCCAGGAGAAGTCTTAGAAAATTGTAGTTCCCAACGAATCTTGCGACCAATCTTTTCTTCAATGAGCTTATCTCCAACATGAATCTTACCTTTAATCGCTTGATTGTCTGATTCTGATGAAAAAAGCTTAATGACTGTTGAAGAATAAAATTTAGTAGCCTGACCACCAGTAGGCTGCTGGCTAGTATACATAGCACTAATATTATTACGAGACTGGCTAATAAGTACCAGCATAGTTGGCTTAACTTTATTATTAGCGTAGTTAAGCATTTTCCAAGCGTTGCTAAAGTCTCTAGACTCTGCGCCAATCTGTTTCGTATTTTCAAGTTGCTTAAGTTCATCTGAGTCCTTTTCAAAATAAATTGCGGGTAATAAAGAAGTAATAGAGTCAATAACTATTATATCAACTCCAGCATTCATTAAGTTGGTTCCAACATCAACCATCTCGTTAATTGTGCGACACTGCGAAACAATAAGCTTTGATGAGTCAACACCAAGACTTTCTGCCCACTTCTTGTCGTATGACATCTCAGCATCAATCCATGCACAGATCTTTCCTTCTTTCTGTGCTAGACCTATCATCTGAAGGCACAAAGAAGACTTTGCAGAAGACTTTGAGCCCCATACCAATACCTGACGACCATATGGAAGTCCACCATTAAGTGCACGGTTTAAACCAAAGCTAGGGGTTTGTGCATACTGTGTTGCTGGAATTGTATCTCCAGCCATGACTGTCTTTCTTAGCTTTGGACTAAGCTGAGCCAATACTTCTTCTACTGTCATCATCAGAATCTTACCCCATGCTTCTTTGGTCTATCAGAGTTCTTGTCCATCTTTTGTTTGATTGCAGAGTCTAAAGATTTTGTCATATACCCTGCCTTTACCATACCTGCATACAAGTCTAAGGTGCGAATGATAATATCTGCAAACTCATCTGACATTTGGTCTGGGTCCATTTCTTTTCTCAATGCTTCCATTGCCTCAACAACCTCAGAGACTATCATCATCATTTGTTTTGTTACAAAGATCTCATCTGCTGGGCGATCCCAAAATCCTTTTGCTACTGCATTTGCGTGAATTTGTTCTGCTAGATTATCAAACACTTTCTACCTCATTCATTGTAATTGTTCCATCCTTTGTTTTTCCAAAATCAAACTTATATACGCTTCCTTCTTCAATCTTCATGTAAGCTTTTGCAAACTGCATTGGGAATACAACTATTGAGTGCATCTCTCTTCCTGCATCAGCAACTACTAAAGATGCCATCTTCTTTCCAGCCTTTGTTACTCTTGGTTTAAATGAAACTACAAAGTGCTCACCCTCTTTATATGGCAACATCTTATAGTTTAAAAACTTTACCAAGGAACTCTTAGATCCTTTTATCTCGTCAGCAGGTACTGCAGATACAATCCTATTGTCACTTGCAAGAATAAGATAAGTGCGACCAGTCTCAATAGACGTAGACTCTTCATCAAATATACCAACACTGCCAGTCTTGTCCAAAACTTCAACTCTTGACCATCCTGTTCCTCGTTTAATTGATTTTACCATACCTAATATTACAAATGATCCAGTCTCTTCGTACTCTTCAACATCATTAATGTAAGCATAATAATGTTGTGGAATAGATGTGTTGAACTCAGGAAGGTTAAGGTACTCGTAAAGATTCTCTTTTACTTCCTGCGGATTAGCTGGATTATCTGGAAATGTAAGTGCTCCTACACATCTCATTGCCTGTAGTGCACGGCTATTTACTCCGTTACCTTTTGTAAATGTAAACTCTTCAACATCCTTATATGATGCAAATGGACGACCTGCAATATATCTTTCAGCTATCTTGTCAGATATATACTTGATGCCAGTCAATCCAAACCTAATACCCTTGCCCTCAATTTTAAAATCAATATCTGAATCGTTAAGGTGAGGAAGCTTAATAGGGATACCCATACGCTTTGCCTCAATTAGGTATTCAGTTCTTCCGTCCTTGTCTTTTTCGTTCTTAAGCAACGCAAACATAAACTCAAGAGGATAATGATACTTTAACCATGCTGTCCAGTAAGATAGTGTTGAGTATGCTACTGCGTGAGACTTATTAAATGAGTACCCTGCGTGAGCCTCAAAGTCATGCCATAGATCTAACGCATCATTTGGCGAAAGGTATTGCGAAGCACCCTTAACAAATTGATCTTTAAAAACATCAAACTCTTTAGCATCTTTTTTCTTTCCAATGATCTTTCTAACTTTATCTGCTTCCGACATGGACATACCGCCAAGCTGTACGCATGCTTGCATAACTTGTTCCTGGTAAAGAATACAGCCATAAGTTTCCTCCGTAAATGATTTCATAACTTGGTGCTTATAATCAATGTTCTCACGACCATGTTTACGAGCAATATAAGACTTACCAATAGTATTCATAGCACCAGGACGAACTAAAGCATTTGATGCTGCAAGTTCAGCAAGGTTCTTTACACGCATCTTAACTAGAAGGTTTGTGTATGGTGCTGCTTCACACTGAAACACGCCCTTAGTGTATCCGTCAGAGAGCATGTTATAAACGTTTGCATCATCCATATCAATCTTTAATAAATCAATCTTTGTTCCTTCACGCTCTTTGATAATATCAATACAGTCTTTAAGTACGCTTAAGGTCTTTAGACCAAGAGCATCAATCTTAATCAAACCAATGTTTTCTGCTTCACCCATATCAACTGCCACTACTGGGATTCTTTCATCTTGCCCAGTTACTGATCTTGTTTCTAATGGTGCGTACCTAAATATTGGATCTTTACTTGTTACAACTCCTGCTGCGTGAATTCCAGTACCACGAATTCTGCCACGAAGCTGGTCTCCGTAACGCTCCACTTCTGGATACTTTTCTCTAAACCAGTAGGTATTCTTTGATGTGCAGAAGTCATCCCATGTATCAACAACCTTAAGTACCTTATTAACATCTGGCAAAGGAATGTTTAAGCATCTTGCAACGTCTCTTACAACACCTTTGTCTTTAAACTGTAAGAATGTAGCAATAGATGCAACGTGTCTGTATTGTCTAACCAGGTAATCTTTTACTTCGTCACGACGAGTATCTTGAATATCTGAATCAATGTCAGGAAAGTCGTTACGGTCTGGATTAATAAAACGGAAGAAAAGAAGTCCATGCTTTATTGGGTCAATGTCTGTGATACCAAGAGCATAGCATAGTAGTGAGCCTGCTGCAGATCCACGACCAGGACCAACCATAATCCCTTCACTCTTTGCCCAGTTAAGCATGTTACGAACAACTAGAAAGTATGGACCAAAGTTTTTCTCACCAATAATTTCTAACTCTTCATCAAGACGTGTAAGGTATTCTTCGTTCTTGTCCAACTTTCTTTCCTTAAGACCTTCAAGTGCAAGCTTCTTAAGCTCGTCCATAGGCTTCTTATACTGCACTGGAAGAAGATCTAAATGTTCTTTAATATCGTATCCTTCAACCTTATCAGCAATCTCATTGGTTGACACAAACATATCTTCACGATCAATGCCCTGCTTAAGCATTGCATCCTTCATCTCATCATATGAAAGAAGATGGATATCAAATTTATTAAAACTCATCATGCGATCAGCACCATAAAGGTAGTCAAGACGATCCATGAATGAATCATGCTTCTTTGACTTATCGTAAGTTACATCCTTCTGCAATTTAGCATGAGTATTAAGAAGAAGCATTAGCTCTTGAACTTCTTTTTGACTTGTGTCAGAGTGATGACAGTCTGGTGTTACAACAATCTTTACCTTTGCTGCATCAGCAAGTTCAATAATTCCTTTATTAACTTCTGGTGGGTTGTGTGGCATTACCTCAATGTAGTAATCATCACCAAATTCTTTTTTAAACCACTGTATGTGTTTCTTTGCTGTTGCAAGCTCACCCAACTCAACAGCTTTTGCTATCCAACCACTAAGACATGCAGAGGTTACGATAATGCCTTCTTTATACTTTGCCAATGTTTCAAAATCAAATCTTGGCTTACTAAAGAAACCATCTGTCCATGCAATTTCATTAATCTTGTTAAGGTTTTCCAAACCTTGTTGGTTCTTAGCGAGAAGGACTATATGATGATAGTTTTGGTCAAGAGGGTCAAGGCGGTCTGCCTTTGCTCTCTTATCTGCCATACTTGTCGTCATATAGCCTTCTACACCAAGTATTGGCTTAATTCCATTTGCTTTTGCAATACGGTGCAGTTCCCTATGCCCAGATAAAGTACCGTGGTCAGTGATAGCAATTGCTTGCATCCCTAACTCAACTGCACGGTTCACGTATTCTTCTGGAGTAGCAACACCATCCATTAAGGAGTAGTGTGTATGGACATGTAAGCCAACGTAGTTCATCTATTACCAGTCAATGTTTGCTGATGATGAAGATGAAGGAGTATCAAAGCCTAGATAAAAGGCTTCTTGTTCCGCATACGGAACCTTATTGAGAGCCTTCTCCAATGGATAAGGTTCAATTCCTGCCCAATCAAATGGTGCAGAATCTGGGCCACTTGGAATAAGTGTATAGCTTGTTTCAGTACCCTGACCGTTACGCTTTACCTTCCAAGTAAGATTTGAGATGCTACCTGTTTCAAGTGCATACTCACGAATAGTATTAAATGCTGATTGCTTGCTTACTCCCATGTTCCAGATAGCAACATATGGAGCCTCAATGCCATCATCTACAAGAACGTTGCAATAGAAACGAAGACGTGCACGCCATCCAGCCTTTGGATCCTTGCGATGCATTTCTTCTGCCCAGTCACGTCCTTCTGATTCCATTGTATCTACAGCCTTGCGCTTGTAGTCCTTTGGGTTTGTGTGCTCTGATACAACTAGAGCCAATCCACGATCTACGTTATAGTTTGCTGAATCTTCATCAAGCTCTTCAATAAAGCGAATCTTTACTGCTTGACCGTCAGCGATCTTAAACCAACGAACCTTTGCACCTGTGCCTTCAAACTTTGGCTTGTCTACTAATGCGTTAATGTTTTTTAGTCCTTTTACAATTGCCATTTTTATTTCTCCTTGTTTATTGTTTTTCTATTTTAGCATAGACATGATAGAGTTGTCAAACTGGAACTCCAGTTTTCTAATCTCATCATCATCCATGTCTCCTATGTCTTTGTATTTCTTGTCTAGATTGATAACAGTTACAAGATGACCTAGTTTTTCAACTAACTTATCTTTCATAATGCTACCAGCCTCATCGTTGTCTGCAATAAGTACAACATTGTTGAAGTACTTTTCTAATAGTCTGATTTGAGATACAGACACATTAGCACCCAGCGTTGCAACTGCTGGAAAACCTACTTGGTCTAAGCGGATAGCATCAAATGATGATTCCACTACATAAACTATACTAGAGCTTTTAACTCTATGCAAGTTAAACATTACCTTACTTTTTGGAAGTCCTGGAGTATTTTTAAATTCTTTTCCTTCAATAGTTCTAGCAACAAAACCAAGACACATTCCGTCAGGTGAGTGTACAGGTATTGTTACAGAGCCTTGCTTTTCAGAGTATCCTAAGTCAAACTTAACAACAGATTCTTTTGTTACTCTACGACCATTAAAATAATTCATTGCTCGTGGTGCATCAAGTGCCTGTTTATTTAATCTTTTTATAAGTAGTTCATCATACTGTACAAAATCAGGTGGTGCGTATAGTGCTTTATCTACTATGGTCTGTATATCAGACTGTTGCTCTTTACCTTTGATGTACCGTACCGTTTCAAAATACGATCTATTAGAGGTGAACATAATAAGCTCAACAAGATTTTTTGTTACTTGACATCCAAAACAAAAGAACAAACCACTATCCTTTGCTACTTCTCCAGCAGGTGTTCTGGTATTGTTATGATATGGGCAATAGATAATGAAGTCATTGCCAAATTCAGCTTCAATATCTAATCCTGCACCGTTGAGAACACGACGAATCTGTTCTTCTGTATAAATCTCTTTACTTACCATCTTCAAAATCCTTGTAACGATAGTAGCCCTTGTCAAAGTCACACTGGACTAAAAAGTCTCCCATAAAACCATTACGGTTCTTTCTAAAGGCACACTCAATAATATCGCTATTGCTAGCACGACCTAGAGCCATAACCCAGTCAGCATCATAAGCAATCTGTCTTGACCAAGCTGTTTGTGCAAGAGTGGGAACAGTAGACATGTCCTTTACATCATCAGGTGTAGCAGATGAAATAGCGATGATAGGAACTTCTTCGCTGATAGCCATGAGCTTGAGTTCACGAGAAAGGTTCTTCATCTTTACCGTTTCATTATCAGCCTTTTGATTTGGGCTCATCAACTGAAGATAATCAACTACAACAAAGTCTGGCTTATATTGATCTAGCTTTCCACGGATTACAGAAGGTGTTACCTCTCCACCAGAGTCATTTGAAATAATATGAAATGGTGGACGACCATCAATTCTATCCGCATGCCACTTCTTCATCATGTCAAGTTCAATTTCACCATTTGATAATTTACGATGCGACCAAAGACCTTCACCCATGATTGTAAATACACGATTACGAACTTCTGTCTCGCTCATCTCAAGGGAAATAATAAGGGGCGTTTTACCCTGTTTCCAGGCCTGTACAGCAAAGTACAGAGCCATCCATGACTTTCCTATACCAGGGTAGGCTAAAAAGACTCCTAGCTGGCCAGGCATAATTCCAGAAGGCAAGTAGTTATCAAATCCTGGAAGTCCAGTCTTAATGCCACGAACTCCAAGAGCCTGTTGTTCTTTAACATTTTCAAAGTATGCAATAGCAGAATCAATATCTGTTGCATCAATATCACGAATAGAAGATGTATTTTTCTTTAGTGTTGATGTCTTGGTAATGAGATCTTCAAGTGCTTGCACACCTTGTCCACCCTGAACTTCTGTTGCAGCAGATCGTAAAATATCTTTTAGACTATCATTTAAATACTCAGACTGTAGCTCTTCTAGATGATGCTTTGTTGCACCAACATCTTTAAGAATCTCAAAATCTCTAAACTTTTCTACAACTAAGGATGATGGTGGTACTGTTCCATTGTTTTCAGCATATAGGCGAATAAAGTTCCATACATCGTTGTGTGTTCTAAGTAATGTCTCTACGTTAGCTTGCAGCAGTACATGAAGTTGCTTATCTTGTAATACCGCTGAAATTACTTTAGCTTCCGTATTATTCACTTAGCCACTCCTTTGCTTTAGCCCTGCGCTCTTGTCTTTCTTTTAGATCCTGCTCTACATCTAGTTTACCATTAAGAATCTTTTCTGCGTTATATGCAAAATAATTCCAGCTTGCTTCTTGTGCAACAGAAAAGTAATAGTCTAATAAGTCATAACACTGCGACATTCCATATGACTCAATGAGTCCATCTGCTGCCCACTGTTCAACATTTAAATTTAAAGATGGCTTTTGCTCATACTTTGCTGTGTGCAATTTTGAGTATCTACTAAGCAAAGCCATGCGGTCTTTGCGTTCAGCCATTACTCGTTGATTTCAGACTTTGCTTCGTTAATCTTTTCAGTTAGCTTATCTTCTACAAACTTATACACACGCTCAAAAGCTTCGTTTGTAGTTTCTCCATCACGCTTACTATCTACAACTCCAAGATCAAGTCTAAGTGACTGAAAGTTACCTAGATTAAGTGTATATCCTAGTGTTACATTTACCTTTGTTGGTTCGTTTGTTACTACGTAGTTGCTATTTTCCATTACCCCACCCATTTCTAAATTATATAGACTCATTCCACACTGGAATAAATCGTCCATCTTCTGTTCTCGTATATGTAAGTATACCGTCTCCCATTCGCCGTGTCAACTCTTGGCTTGTAGGAGTCATGTTGTTCGTTATTAATTTGTCTTTTCTTGGTTGTCCAATATGTATACTTGCAAGTATAGCACGTATCTCTCTTACATGCGATTCTGAATAATAAGCTCTTACTTTAAATGATCTTTCTCCGTTAAGTGATGCACCAATTGGAGGAGGAATGACTCCTCGTTTAATTAAACTTGGAATATATTTTCTGTGTCTATTGACAAGCTTAGCAGTTTCTGCTACACTGTATGCACGCTCACGATTTTTTTTAAAGTCAGCAAGTAAGCATGTTTCTAAACGATCTTTAGTTATATTATAAAATGTAACCATGCCAGTAGAACGAGAACTATGATAGACCTTAACAAGGTCTCCATTAATAAACCATACTTTAACTTTACCTTTTATTACAGGTTCGTTATTGTATGCTTGGCTCTGGATTTTTCCTTTTGAAGTATCCATCGTCCCTCTTTTGTTGCTGAAGGTGGGTGATAGAATTTTCTATTCCCACAAGTAATGCATGCTGTTTCTAAGTGCTCAGAAGTTGTATACTGTCTATCAACAAAAATACGACCATTACATCTGTTACATTTTAGCATCAACGACCTTACTTAGAAACTTTGTCTTTAAGGCTTTTAGAATATTCTTCTGATGCCTTTTCTTTTTCTTCTTTTTCTTGTGCAAGCTGAGTAATATCTGCTCTTAGTATTGCAATCTGTGTTTCATAATTTGAAACAAGCTCACCAATACGTTGTTGTAGTGCCATAACTACAAGTTCTGCCTTGTTGTCCATTTATTTCACCCCTTTTGTTTTTATGATAAAGAATCTAGTTCTTCTTGAAGCACTTGCTTTTGAGCAAGGATGTCTGATAATTGATCAGTCAGTGTTTGTATGTTTTTTTGATTAGGATCCGATAGTACTTGTTCTTGTGCTAAAGATAGTACAGCATTATATTCTGAGTATGCAATGTTTTTTAAATGTTGTAAAACAATTATAGATTTTTCTTCATTAGTAAGATCTGACATTTATTGTATTATCCTAAAGATGATATTTCTGACAATAGTGCAGCTGTCTTTGCATTAATGCTATCTATTTGACCCTGTATCTCATCAATTAAATTTTGCTGCGGTTCAATTGCAGCTGACTCTTCAACCAAAGAAATTTCAGAATTATACTTAGAATACTCCAAGTTTTTAAGATGTTGATTGATTATATCAATCTTTTCTTCTTTTGTCAATGTGTATGCCATTATTGCTCCTTATTAGTAGTACATATAAAGTATATCATATGTAATCTTACTGTTTGTCTTTTTATACTGGACCGCCACCTGATGATGCCTGGGATGGTACAGACCATGCACTTACACCAGCAGCATTTCTTGCTCTTACAAAATACCAGCTTGCTGCAGTACGTGGTGCGGAGAACTGAGTATTAGTTATAGCAGGCTGACCAGATGCTGGGTAATCTGGAGTTACACTTGATGATGGTGCAGGGCTTGAACTTGACTGATACCAGATTTCATAGCTAGTTGCTCCAGATACTGCGTTCCAACTAATAACAGTACTTCCTCCAGAAATTTGTGCAAATACACCTGTTGGAGATGATGGAGGTGATGCTGGGGCAAAGGTTGGGAAGAATGGGAAGAAAGGAGGGAAGAACGGTGGGAAGAATGGAGGGAAGAATGGTGGGAAGAATGGAGGGAAGAACGGACCAAATGTTGGGAAGAACGGTGGGAAGAATGGAGGGAAAAATGGAGGAAAGAATGGAGAAGCAGCAGAAGTTGTAACATCTTGGACAACACCTGGTGTATAAACCCCTACCTGATTTATGCCATATACCAATACACTATATGTTATTCCAGGTGCAAGACCAGTCAGTGCTCCTGAAGTTGTAAGAGTTGTAGTTTTAGGATATCCAGAAACGTTAGCTAAAGTTACTTTTCTATATATGTCAACATAGTATTGTGATGCATTTGTTGATGACCAGCTTGCTGTAAATCCAGAAGAATTAATGTTTGTAATAGTAATAGATACTGGACCTGATAATGTAACAAATGATGTTGAAGAAGCCACCGTATCGCTAGCACTTGATATGACAGATAAAGATGGTGAATATGCTGTATTTGGACTTAAACTAGTAATTGATCTTGAAGTAGCTGTTGTTCCTGTATATGGAGTAGAGGGTGCTCCTGGAATTGATATAGAGTAAGTTGACTGGTTTGTAGATCCCCAAGAAAGTGTAGTAGATGTAGCAGTAGGAGTAGAATTTGTAAGTGCTGAAGATATTGTTGGAATAACCATGGATATTGATGAAGCTGTTCCAGAACCAGTTGAATTCTTTGCTCTTACAAAAAATGTATTACTACCAGATAGTCCATTTACGCTGTAACTTAAATTATTACCAATATCTGTATATCCAAAGTTATTAATTTGAACCTCATAAGAGGTTACTGTTCCAGCTGGTGCTGACCATGTAAATGTTTTTGATCCACCATTTCCAGCAGACTTTGCTAGATTAGGTGGTGCACCTGGTATTGCTGCTGATGTAGTAAATGATGCACCAGTAGTTGTTGCAGTATCTCCATTAGGTCCAATTATTGTAAGAGTTGGAGTATATGTGGTGCTTGGTGTTAATGCATTATTTACAGCATAAGATGTACCAGAACCACTTCCAGTAAATGGGCTTCCTGTTGCCCCTGGAATTGATAAAGAGAATGAGCTTTGATTACTAGATGTCCAACTAAAGGCTGCACTAACAGAGGTTACTGGGCTTGCAGCTGGGAATGTAGAAATAACTGGCGGTGTAAATTGTCCCGTACTTACTGATGATCCTGACCCTGAAGCATTAAAAGCTCTTACCTGAAAAGTGTTTAATCCGTTTATAACATTTAGTGAAACAGAAGTTGTTAAGCCATTATTAATCCATCCAAGATTATTAAGTTGATATTCATATCCAGTTGGAGTTGCTCCACCTGATGGTGCACCCCACGTAAATGTTTTAGCTAAACCGTTGCCTGTACTCCTTTGAAGGTTTGTTGGAGCTCCAGGGACAGGTGTTGCAGTTGTAAATGTTTGAGATGCTGAAGCCGTATCTCCACTTGAAGATGTAACTGTAAGTGTTGCTGTATATGTTGTGCTTCCAACAAAAGCATTGTTTACTGCATAAAATGTTCCAGAATCATTTCCAGTAAATGGTGTTCCAGTAGCACCTGGAATAGACAAAGAGTAGCTTGACTGATTTGTTGATGTCCAGTTAAATAAAGCTGATACTGAGGTTACTGGACTTGGTGCTGGAAATGATAGTGTTGGAACTGTAAACTGTCCTGTGCTTACTGATGTTCCAGGACCTGCTGCCGATCTTGCTCTTACCAAAAATGTTAAATTCTGACCAGCAATGTTTGTAAAGGATACAGACCTTGTTAGACCTGTGCTAACCCAGCCAGCACCACTTAAGTTATACTCGTATGATGTAGGTGTTGTTCCAGATGATGGTGCACCCCATGTAAATGTTTTATTTGGTCCATTTCCAAGTGTTCTTTGAAGGTTGGTAGGTGGACCTGGCACTGGAGCAAGGGTTGTAAATGCAGTTCCAGTAACTGTATGTGTATCTCCAGTGGACGAAGCAATAGTTAATGTAGGAGTATATGTTGTACTTCCCTGCAAATCAGTTGATGGTGTTGTGGTTATTGTTTCTGTAGTTCCAGTGTAAGGTGATGTTGCTCCTGATGGAGATAATGCTAAAGACCAACTTGCTTGATCATTAGATGCCCAATCTATTTCTGCAGCAGTAGAGTTAAAAGTTAAAGCAAATGGTGCTGTTGTAATTCTAGGAACAGTAAATGATGGAGTTGATACAGCAGAACTTTCAGCGGTTGGTCCAACCGACCTTACAGAAAATACATTGTTTGATCCATATACAGTTGTTATTGAAACACTTGTAGATAAATTATTACTAATCCATCCTGAATCACCAAAAGGTGATGTGTATCTGTATTCATACCGTGTAAGTGTTCCTCCTCCTACTGGAGCTGTCCAACTAAAAGTTTTTGATGTTCCATTACCAAGAGTTCTTTGAAGATTTGTTGGAGGGTTTGGAGGTGTTTGAATTGGACCAAAAACTGCAAATTGTTGTACCCCAATAGTTGTTCCAAAGTTATAATCTGTTCCACTATTTTTTTGTGTATCAACTGCATAATAATATGTTCCTGCTGGAATAGTTGATGGTGTAACTAAGGATGATGTAACATTATAAACACTAGAAGTAACAGATGGAGCACTAGTTGTTATTCCTGATGTTACCTCTGTTCCGTAGGTTGCTATGTTATCTGCTGTGTATGTGTTAGATGTTGCTGTATACCATTTTACTGAGCTTCTTGTTGAGTCTGGCAGATATTCTGCAGTACCGTTCCAAGATGAAGAGTATTGTAATGTAGCTGGCAAAGATGTAACAATGCCAATAATTCTTGGATTTACTCCTGATGCTTTTAATGGATTATTTCTAATTAATGGAATTCTATATCCAAGACCAGTTTCTATATTGTCTGAATTGTCTGTACCAATGGTTCCAGTAGATGTTGTCGCTTTTACTGTAAGCAAAAGCCATTTACCATCCCACGAAGATGTATTAAATACAATTTCTACATATGATGCAGGCATTGATGTTTCAGATATTAAAGTTGTTAGTGGACCAGTATCAATTAGAGCAGATGTTGAACCTTCAAGTTTATATCTATAAGATGATATAGTTTCTCCATTACCGTCCCAAACTCCTCTTTGAGCATATTTTGTTGAACCAAATATAATAGGTTCAATTACATAGTTATTTCCTGCTTGATCTGAAGAAAAATATGGAGCAGTCGTTGTAAATGGTCCTAACTTTGGCCAAAAAACTGACCATAGTGTTGCAGTTTTTTTAATCCATGCTCTTGTAACTGGAACCCATTCTGTTGGACTTTTCTTAACCCATATCTTTGTACCAGGCACCCATGTGCTAGCATCTTTTTTAGTCCACAACCCCATGTTAAAAGTCTACCAGTAAATCTCCAGCGTATCCAGTATCTGCGGTTGGCGTGCTAGTTATTCCAGACCCTCTATAATAAATTCCCATACCAAGTCTAGCTTCACCTGAACCTGGATCTATCACAAGCATTCTTGATCTTGGATATCTTCCAAGTGGAGGAATTCCTCTGTAATTGTTACCACTTCCAGCATCTGTCATATCTACATCCCTATGAACCTGTATTCCAGATATAACAACACCATATGTTGGATCCATCTTAATTTGTGATGGAGCATCATATGCTATTGCTTCTTGAGTTGATGTAGGTCTTGTTCCAGCATTAGCTACTCCAGATGCGTATACGATTCCTTCACTTGCCCTTAATATTATAGAGCTAGATGTAAGATTAATATAATTACTTGATGAAGATTGAAGCCTAATTCCTGATGAGTCAAATTGTTGGTATACGTTAGAAGATATTTGTGTTCTAATTCCACTTGCATTAAATCGTTGCCAAATATCTGCAACTGCTTGAATTGTAATATTGTCATTTCTAAATGTTTGATGAGTATCTGAATCTATTTGAATTTTTATTCCTTCTGAATTCATTTGATAAGCAATATCATCTGTTGCCTTCATAATAATTCTTCTACTTGCTGGAGTATCTGAACCTTCAACATTTATAAACAAAAACTCATCTGCAGTTAATTTAATTACTCTATTAGTAAAAGATGCCCATGCTCCATACTCTGTATCTGGAGAATAAATAGGCTGTCCTTTTGAACCAAGAGTAGTTCTTTTTGCAGTATAAAACAACATTGCATTTTGTCCTGTTGGAATTGCGGGGGTAAGTTTATCTCCAGTTGATGCTGTTGCAGCATCTAAAAGTAATCCTATATCTGGTCCTGCTGATAGCTGGAGTCCTGTAGTTGTTGCTGTTATAAATGGCGTACTTGCTCCATTAGTAAAGTAATCCCAAGTCCCAGTAAATAATCCAGCTCCAACTGTAGGATTTCCCCAATAGTCTTTATAGCTAGATCCAGCAGAAATGTATGGACCATTAACTGGACCACTACTTGATATATCGTTTCCACTTGTCCATGGCGGTGTTGCACTTGGACTAGTTAAATATATGTTGTTGTTTCTTGGAACTAAGTATGCTGCTGGACCAAAAGTACCAGGTGTTGTACCTGCTGTTTGCAATGACATATAACCATGTTCACCGTCCATGGTCATTTTTCCAAGTGCACCTACGCTTGATACTGTTCCAGTAATCTTAGCATTTGATGCATATAGGTTTCCAGCTAGCGTTACTCTGAAAGCATGAGTTGTTCCTATAGCACCAGAACTATCTGAACCAGCCCAAAACACATTTTCTGTTCCAACAGGCGTACCGTTAATGTTATCTGATGGTGTACTGCCAGTAGATATGTATGGTCCATTTATTCCAGCTGTGTACCCCGCAATATTTTGTGAACTTACTGATATATTTCCATCGGATGAGTTTAATGATATATTTGCAGCACCAGACCTTGATATAGATGAAGCATTTACATTCCAGCCACCAATAACAGCGCTTCTTGTAGTAAATAAACCATCTTCTGATCTTATTGTTGTTATATCTCTTGTTGTTGATGAGTTAAAGGTTAGGCCATCTTTGTTTAATATAAAACCAGTTCCTGTAATCAATATAACTGATCCAACTGAATCAGTAACTAAAGCATTAGTTGTATTAGCAACAGTAAACGTGTTTGATGTCCTTGCTGTTATTTTAAACTTGCCGTTGTACCCTGCTGGCAAAAGTCCAGAAATAAGGATATCATCTCCAACTACATATTCATGGTTAGCAGTTGTTCTATAGGTTGCTGCTGTTGCTGTATAGGTAACTTGATCTATAGAAAATACTGTTGGTGGCGTAATAAATGATTGAAGAGATCCTCCTCCAGCAATTGTAACGTTTCCACTAAATGTTCCTTTTCTTGCAGAAATATTTCCATCAATTACAAAATCAGAACCGCTCCAGTCAATATAGTTTGAATTTTCTCCACCAACCCTTATTGAAGCTGATTGATCTGAATCAATGCGCCAGTAGTTATACGGATTAAACCTTAATCCACGTTGTGATGGACCAGAGTCTTGAATTCCATATCCAAATCTAAAAGCTGTGCTGTCTAAATCAGATGCATTTGCTTTTGCTTGAAAATATCCAGAAACATTTACTTTTTCACTTGCAATGTATGGAGTTCCACCTATTTGAACATTATTTCCAGCAAAGTAATTTGAAGAAAGATTATTGTACTGATCATATGTTGCAACCGCAATCTCATATTCTGCCCCAAGGCTTAGTCCAGTTAACCTATAAGATGTTGCGTCTCCAATTGAGTCTGCAGTTGAATATTTTGAAACTGGATCTGTAACTGGTCTATACCTTATTCTGTATCCACGTATATCTCCAGCTGTTATTGGGCTCCATGAAAGGTCAATATATCCATTAAATCCAACTACTCCTGTAGAATCTATTCCACCTGATGTCTCAAGTGATGTAACATCTGGTGGCCCCTCATTGTCTGCACCTACAGAACTTGTTGGTGTTACTTTTTGAGCAGCAGAAAAAGCTGTGTATATTCCAGCATCTGAAGAAAATCTTGCCTTTACCCACCTTTGATTTGTTCCATCAGGGATTATGTTTGCTGGGTTTAATGATCCAAAATAAGTTCTGATATATGTAACACCTGTTGGCTCTGTTAAATCTGTAGACTCATATTCAACTACATCAATAGCATCATAAACATCTTCAGCTGGAGTTGTGTATGAAACACTATAGCCACCTTGAATTGGTTTAACATCAATAACTGGTATTGGCAAACTTAAAACATATTCTGGAACTGTGGAAGCACAAATTGTATTACTTATGTTATTAAGTGGATCTGCGGTTAGTACGCAGACTGCAGAAAAACTTGTTCTAAACACATTAAACATTGATGTAATTATAGACTTTGTTACTGTTATAGTTTGTCTAGTTTGTGTTGTGTTTGGTATAAAGATATTAGACTGCGATCTTTTTGTTACTCCACCTGAAGTTAGTTGTACAATAAACTGTGACACAGAATCATTAACATCATTAGCATAATCCCAGTCAAAGCTTATAACTAAATCATTTCCAACCCAAGCTACAGAAACATTTGTTGGGTCAGTTGGAACAACAATTACTGGTCCAGAACCACCAGGATATGTCTTGGGAGGTTTATTTCCTCCACGTGGAATAGTTATGCTACCAAAATCTGGAGGCAGTGGCGCAGGTGGAGTTCTTCCAGCAGGGTTGTTTAGATTTCTACCGCCACCTATTAATGCTTTTCCATCAAGACCAACAATATCAATTTCAGCACCTTGTCGTGCTTTTGTCTGTCCTATTTTACCTGGCTTTAGTCGTGGATCATCAACACCAATTGGTACCGTTTGATTTTTACCAACGGACTTACCACTTGTATATTTTGACTTCACGTTGGCCTCTTAATTACTTTGGCCCTATTGCCATCCAGTTTACAAAAAAAGTTCCAGTTATTGCGATTCCATCACTGTTAGTGCTATTTGGATTAGTTACTCTGTATGTAAAACCCTCTTGTGTTACAGCAACAACAGTTACTACAATATGAGAATTCCACTTTACTTTAGTAGATTGTGTATTCTGTAGTGTTGCAGTAACTATTGGAGGTGCGTCAAATGATGATGCTCCCGATACGTCGTCTGCAAAAACAACATCGCCATAGTATACCTGTGGCACATTGTTTGTAGCTGAATCAAAGGTAATTCCTGGTAACTCTGGATTAAACTTGTTCTTACCAAAAACAATCTTTTGTGATCCTGGGTCATACTCATGAGATAAGTCAGACTCACCTTGCCAGTTTGTCTCGCCTGTACCCTGAATTCCAAAATTATTGGTAATTGCGGTGATGCTATCGCTATGCTGATTAACAACATTAATAACTTGCTGCCATGCAGCAACGTCTATTACGTTTGGATCTGATATTTTAATGTATGACATTATAATCTCCTAGATTTCAATTATACCACAGCCATCCTTCTAATCTAATCTATTCATCTTGATAGATGTTGAAAGCCCAGAATCAAATGAGTGTGATACTGACTGAACCATGTATCTTTGGCTGCTAATACCATTTAGTGAGTAGGTTAGTCCCACTATGTCTCCTACTTGAATTAGTGGGTTGCCGAAGATATTTAAAGTTACCGTTTTTGAAAATCCATCCAGACCCATCTCAACAATCTTGAGCATTTTATATGCTGCCTCTTTTGATTGAATCCACTCAGAGTCTAACTGAAGAACTTCTGACATGTTGGATTGGTCAACAACCTTTTCAATAATCTCTGGATCTGATGGAGCCACAACTTCATGTGTCCACAAGTTAAAGTTAATAGTGAATTGATTAATCTCATCAGATTCTTTGCGTAAGAAAACCATATGAGGAGAATTGTTGGCTACTGCTATCTTTGCTCTAAACCCAGTATTGATAGGAGTTGAGTATGCCAAAGAGTATTCATCAATAATCTTCTTTTGATAATTTTTTTGATCTTCTGGTTCATTTCCTGGGAAGTAGTACCACATATATTCAATTGGCAAAACATCAACAGACACTGCAGCTGGAGTTGTATATTGAACATCATACACATTGATTCCTGAAATTTCTGGTGTTGTCTGCATAATATAACTTGGAGACAAGTTGGCTAGGCTTTGGTTTTGTATTAAACCATTTAAAAATTCTCTGTCTTGGTAAAAATAACTTACACTTCTTTCCTTTAAAGGCTTCTTGGTTGCATGTATTTCTCTTAAAGATGATGCATGATTTGAATCAGAGGGTGGGAACTGTAGTGGTGGCTCTAAACCATCTATTGCATTAGGAGCTGAAGATGATACAAATCCAAACTTTGTGTCAAGAACCATGTCATTTGCTACAGATGGTTTTCTTCTCATTCCAGTTAATGGATTAATGCTTGTTGGCTTATATCCTGTTGCACCTGTATCAGGGTCTGATGGGTCTCCAGGAACTTGCCAGCTACTAATCTCAACATTATTTAAAAAGACAGAAAGAATATTCTTGCTTATTTCTGCTGTTCCGTCTTCACCGTCTGATCCGTCAGAAATATATCTAACAACCTTTAGGTTAAATGCGTTATCAGTTACATAGTCGTACTGATATTTATTATCAACCTTGGTTTTATTAATTATTTTAGCAAAATTATTTGTTATGCTCTGACATTCTCCAGTTACATCAGACCAAGCAACTATATATCCATCAGTACGAATTGTAAGGGCATACCTATATCTTGGTGGATCATATAAGGTAACGGTTCCTGGTACTAAAACATTGTACTTAATCAGTTCAACAAAGTATGCCCAGTCAGTTGATTCTTCATCCTTCATATTAAAAAATAAACCTGCTGTTGTTACAGCTTGATCTGGCATGTCAAACTTAACAGAATATGTTTGATATCCTATATCAAGCGCATCTGTTGGATATATTAAGGTCTTATTAGTTCCAAATGTTTCAACTCTAATTTTATCAATGCTTGGCAAGCTATCAGTTATTTCACCATTACTTGTTTTACTGTTAATTATAGAAGCATCATTAGATGCTGACACATCAGTGTAATAATAATTTATAGATTTTTCGGAAAGGCTTTTGCTTGCTAACGAATCTATTCTAGCATGTTCTGCTGGGGCAGTACCAAACATTCCACGTTTTACGTTTGTTATTTTTCCAGTTGGTGTTATTAAAATGTCTGATGTAGAGGCAGTAAATGCAGAACCTGACTTAGTTACTGGGTCAAGAGAGTGAGATGTAGTAAGTATTAAAAAGCTAGTTGCATCTGCATCAAGCACTGTTCCAGATAAATTAAACTGAGTTGGAACCATACCGCTAATGTTAACCCTATCACCAACAGCAAAATCATTTTCTGCATAGTATGTGTTTATTACTCCATCTCCTTCTGCATCAGTAACTATTGCAGACTTTTGATTTAGACCAACACCGTACTGCTTAACAAACCTATTGATTTCTGAAGATAGCTCAAGGTTATTTTTTACCGAAACCTTTTCTGAAAGATTGGAGCTCATGTTTGTAATTTCGTACTCTTTGTAAACAAAAGAAACAATCTCATTTTCAATAGCTGCATAGCCCTCATTATTCATGTTGAACGTGTGAAAAATATCTAACAAGTCGTTATTGTTGATCTGAAACACGTTTGTATCTTCTGACATGTCCGCATTAAGATAGTTAAATCCAACAGAATCCAAGGTCTGCTGCTGCCACACCACATCATTTGAAGTTGTATAAATAAATGATGGAGAGTTTTTAATTTCTAGGTTTGTAACATTTTGTAGCGATGGCGATTGTTTAATTTTAGGTGTCTGATATCTTAGGGATATTTTTCCTGGCTTAGCGTTATTGGATATTGAAAATCCACCTTCTAAAATATTTGAGTCTGAGATACTGAGTGATGTTGTTGTTGAAGACAGGATATCCTGCAAACTTAAAAACTTCATAATTCCATACTCATCAATATATGCGCCTATTTGATATGCAACAAAGATTTGGCTTAAAGCATCTAAAACTGTTGTATCCTTTGAGTTACAGTAGTAATAGGATAGGTCTAATGGTGCTGACTTATTATTACATATTCTATATAAAGAGTCATAGTCATAGTCTGTAAAACCAGCAAGATCTAATATGTTTGTTATTACTTCAAATACAGTCTTTAGACTTGCTACATAGTCTGGTACTGGTGTTGACTGCAAATACCGTGAAATATCAAAGCACTGAACGCTTATGTCGCTAATATCATTTTCTTCCCAAGTATCTGAATAGAATATACCCCCTGGAATGTATGTGCCTGATGTTGTTACGCTGCCAGGTGATGCATAATCAATAAGGTTAAAGTTAACGTAAAACTTAATATTTTTTCTTAAAATATTTGCTAATATACTAGATGCTTGATTGCTTTGACTAGAAAAAATGGGAACCAGTGTTGATCCACTCATTGCTGGTATACCTGACAGGCTAATTCTTGCATCATTTGTATTAATTGAAGAAATTGGAAGAGCAGTTCCTCCAGCATCTAAAGACTTATCTATGCTTATATTTTGTACAAAATCTGAAAGGTCTATTTCAAGTCTTGGAGAAACTTCTATTAAGTGCATTCTTTTTAGATCTAAAGATATATTAGAGTTGGCATTTGATACTCCAGTTATTCCAGAAAGTGCAGAATTTGCTTGGCTTGATGTTTGAGTTACCGTAATCTTTTTTAAATTTGTTGAAATAGACAATGCCCCAGCTGAATCAAACTTTGGCATAACTGACCATTTACTTGTACTCCAAGCAGATCCTGTCCAATATAAAACTACAACTCCGCTACTACCAACAACTACTGACTGAGAACTTGTTGACTCAGTTCCATTGACAACAGCAGTTATAGAGATGCTCACCGTTGGAACAGTCATTAATGTATTAAACTTTAAAACAATTTTATTTGTAGGAATTATTTTTTCATATACAGCAGTGATGCTTCTTGAGTTTGAGTCCGAAACAAAGTATTTATATGGTGCGATGTCAGACGGTAGCGCTGTCTTTATGTTTGGTATTGTTGATGCTGCAAGAAAAAACTTTGGGTTTTGTAGTATACAACTTACTGGAGAATACTTGTTTCCAAAAAATCCTCCAGTTGAAGACTCAGTGCTTAAAAGTTTAGAAGCTATTCTTCTATAGTTAGATGGAAAAGAATACTTTGAGTCTCCAGACGAAACATATGATTCTCCTGGTCTGAAGTATGTAAATGCACTTTCGGTTGGAAATAAAGAATGATTGTAAAAATCAAACGCTGTTGTCTCATATACTTCTGGCAACGTATAGCGAACTGTTGCAGTGAGATCATCTGCATCAGCACCGCTAATTGTGTTGGCTGTTATTTTATAAACAAAAGAAGATATTGTATCTAGGCTTCCAGAAGATCCTATGTATGTAACAGCCTTTGTCCAGCCAAGTGAATCAACATCTATATTTTCTGTACCGTACTGAGTATCTGATCCTTTTGCAGATGCTGTAACCATAACTGGAGTTGCTCTGTTTGTTTTTACATAAGTTACTATTTTATATGCTTTTCCAGACAATCCAGAGAATGTATACGAAACTGATCCAGTACCGCCTGACATTGTAAATTTTTTGGTTGTAAAGTTTTCTTTTGATTCTGCTGTTGTGGCATTTGTATCAGTTCCAGATGTTGGAGATATCTTTGTGCCTGTTCCAGCAGTGGTAATATATGGCTGATTAAATAAGTTATGATTCCATTCAGCAGAAACTACTGGTACTAATGTTATTGAGTTTGATCCTGTAAATACTGATGAGAGTTCGCTACTGAGCATTATATCTCCGTAAACTCAATACTCATATCAACATAGTCTGAAAGGTTTGTTCTGTTAATTATTGTTTTAGAAAAATCAGTCATAAAAACAGTGTATCTTTTTGCTCCAGTTTCAGTTGATCCACTATTAAGCGCTGTTTGTGCTGTGGTAAATGTTCCAGATGGTAGCGATCCTGCAGAAGAATCTGTAGCAAGTTCTGACGCTACAACCTTTATGTATATTGGTACTCCTGCATTTGATTGATAAAAAGATTCAAGCCAAGCAGCTGCATTAAAACCGTCAGCAGATTCAGAAGTTTTTGATGGTACATATTTCCATGATACTGATATTTTTCTTTTCTTGGCAACAACATATTTTCTCATTGTTCCATTAGCCATGCGTGACTGAGACTCAATTAGTTCTGTTGAAATCTGAATAGGCTCTCTATTATGGTCTGTAATGCTTTGCCAGCTATTATCTGCACCAGTCAAAGAAACCTGTATTCCTGCACCAATTGTATATGCCATTAGATGCTAACCTTGTTAGACTTATTATTCTTGTTAATCTCAACCTTTAGTCGTCTCATAACTTCGTTTGCAACACCCTCTGGGCTTGCATTGTTACTTGTAATAGGCATATTTATATTATACACTGTACCGCCAGAATTTGTGCTAATGTCTGCAGTTCCATTATTTACCGCATTCATTGCAGCAACTCCATAGTCCTTAACAGATGATGCCTTTACAACAAACTCTCCATTTGATACACGAATTGATCCTCCACCTGCATATCCAAGTGTTGCTCTAATGGAGTCAGATCGTCCTGTTCCAGGGCCCTTGATAAGGCCACCATTGGCCTTCTTAGGCAGTTTTGCCTTCTCAACGCTAGTTAGCTTAGACCCATCTTTAATCTCAGTTACTCTTGCTCTTAGAGCATCAATTTCAGCATCCTTTTTTCTTAACTCTGTCTCTTTATTAAATTCCATTTGTACATTTCTTGACTGTTGACCAAGCATTGCTGCCTCTATGTAGTTTCCAGAAATTTTAGCTTGTACTGCCTGACTAGCCAGATCTTGAAGCTTCATCTGTAAATCAATCTGTCTTTGAACCTCTTCGTTTGCTGCTTTTTGTGCATCACGCTTAGCTTCTAGTTTATTAATCTCTTTTTCTAGCAGCTTAATGTATTGTTCTTCAGCAGTTAGTTTATCTTTGCCCTTGCCTGTTCCATCATCTGGGCTTTGATAATCTTTTACATTTGCTCCTCCACTGCTACTTGTCAGCTTTCCAAGTGCTTTTCTTGCTGCATCTCTTGCAGCATTAAAGCTCTTTATAACCTTTTCAGCATTATAAACTCTTATAGCATCATCTGGACCTGCAACTGTTGTATTTTGAAGTATAAGCATGGCCTCAATTGCTCCAGATAGTGCACCAGTTAATCCTAGGGCTTGGGCTTCCATAATAGCTAACTTGTTACCTGTTCCAGTTATTCCTTGTGCAGCTTTTTGCAAGTTCTTTGGAAGGACCTTCATCATTTCATTTAATAAAATAGTCTGTTCTGGTTTTGGCATTGTTGCAATAGCAGAACTAATTCTTGCAAATCCCTGAGCAAATTGTTCTGCAGAGATTGTTCCATTTTCTAGCTGTGCTCTTAATCCATTTATAAATCCATTAGCAGCATCAGCAGCTAGCTTAATATTTTGCTTAGCTCCTTCTGCATACTGAGTAATAACCCCATTAGCTCCTCTTTGAGAGCTAACAAATATCTGACTAATTCCAGCATCTATATCTTTAAGTATAGCTGTGAAATTTTTATCAAAATTTAAAATTCCTTTATCTGTTGATAGATCAATGTTAGCAAAATCAAACTTAAAGTCTGTTTTACCAGACTCTTCTTGCAAAGCCTTTATAATTAAATCTATTTGCTCTTTAGCAAATCCAGAACCACGAAGCTGAATAGCAATAGAGTCAAATACTAGCTTAGCTTGCTCACTAGTTCCCTTTCTTAATGACTCAATGTCTTTCTTAAAGTCTTTTTGGAATGCTTCATTTGTTTGAAGTGAATCAATTGCAGACTGCTCCTGTGAATTGGATCCCGTTGTCGTTGCATTATCTCTAGAAAGAAAATCAATCTTAGTAGGAACTACGCCAAAGAAGTCTCCAAGTGTTTTTAACTTCTTTTCAGATACTGTTGCTGCGTCTCCAAGACCTTCAACAGCAACACGCTCACGCTCTTTTGCTGCATTAAGAAGTTTAACTATACCCACTGTTGCTGCTAACCCTAAAGCTACTAACTTAAATGGTCCTGGTAGAAGACCTAGCACCATCTTTAGTGCTTGGAATCCAAATACCGCTGGCATAATCTTTTGTGCAAGCTCTCCCATTTTGCCAGGTAAGAATGCTGCTGCTATCAATGCAGAGTTTCCTGCCATGCCAACTGCTGCTCCACGTCCTGCAAACTTAGATCCAACATTTGCTGCTGCACCCTTAGCCTTTGACATTCTAGATTGTTTTTCAGGAGTTGTCATTGGAAGGAATACTGTTCCAGCTGGTGCATTTGGACCAATTCCAGCAGGACCCTGTGCTCTAGATGCTTTTCCAGATTTTGTTCCAGAAACAACAGCATTTCCAAGGACTTGTCCTGCTTTGTTAGCATCTTTCTTTTTAGACTTTACACCATCTGCTAAACTTTTTCCTGCATTTGCTCCTGCATCACTCATCTCTTTGGATGGAGATGAAATACGAAGAGCTGATCTTGCACCACTAATAAGTGCAGATGTAGCTGATTCAACTAAACTTTTTCCTTTAAGAGCAAAGTCTTTTGCTACCAAAGCTGATATCTGAACAGCGCCACGTCCACCGTAAGCTGCCTGTCTTTCTCCTGCTTTTTGATTTAAGAAGCTAACTTTATTTGAGCTTCTTGGTCTTCCAGTGGCAGTGTCTCTAGCAACTCCTCCGCCTGTTCCTGCAGGTGCAACAACAAACTCACCAGTTCCTGACTTTATCATAGCTGCTAAATATTTACGCTTTGCTTCTAATATTTGCTTTTCTGTTGTTATTCCAGACTGCTTAAGTTTTGCTAATTCAGTGTCTACTTTTGAAAGTCTTTCATCAGCAATCATGCCTGCTTGCTCTACAGTAATTCTCTTACCGTCAATTTTAATTCTAGCATCTGCCAGCAATCCTTCAGTAATTGCTTGCTTAGCATTTGCTCTCATATAGTCAATTCTTGATTTAGTTGCGCCGTTTGAGTCTTGTAGTAAAGCTCTTGCAGTTGCACCTTCTTTAGCTAACTGCTCAAGTTCTACTGTATGCTTTTGTGTTGAAACTTTATTTTCTCTCAAAGCTACAGCTGCTTGATCCCCTGCTTCGGCCAAAGCATCTAGTGTAAAAGGCTCTCCCTTAACACCAATTGCATTAAACATTGTATTTCTTGAACCTGTGCCAAGAGTTGTTGTACCACCAAAGGATCTTCCCCCAGCTAGTACAGCATTATCATCTTGTACTGCACCAACCAACTCTTCTTGGCTCTTTACTAAATCATATCCTTCGCCATCTACTTTATTTGTAAGCTTAAGTACTGTTGTTGAAAATCCCTTTAGTTCATCTCCAACTAATCTAATTGTTCTTGCAAGTTCGCTTGGTGCTGTAACATCAAAGTGAGATGCTACTGCAGATGTAGAGGTATTTGTAACAAACCTAGATCCCAAACCTTCTGCATATCCAGGTATATTGTCAGCAATCATTCCATTAATAAGACCAGCGTACTTCTTGCTCATCTTGGTTGGAATTACTGTTTCTCCTGGCATTAGTAATGCTAGTTCTGAATCTTGATTTCCTGTACCGCCAACTACCGCAGGCTTACCCTTTGCTCTCTTCTTGATTGGGCCACGGCCTATAGGAATGGCTGTTGGCATAAAGTTTCTTTGCGCTGCAATTGCTCTAGTGTATGCTCCAGTTAGCTTGTCTACTGATGCTGCTTCCGCTGTAAATGTTTGTGCAAGATTTCTATGAATTTGATCAAGAGATGCTGCTACTGCTGCTGCATTTCTTTGTTCAAGAGTCATGTACTTAACTTCAGTGCCAAGAGTTGCAGATGACTGACCAGTTTTATTAAAGAGGGTCTTCATTGCTGTAAAGCCCTTAATTATATTTGCAACACCGTTTGCAAGCAAACCGAATGTCATTAATAAGATTGGTCCTAGACCAGCAATAGCTGTTGTTGCAATAACTATTGCTTTCTTTGTTCCATCTCCAAGATTATTAAATCTATCTAATATGTTTGAAACAAATTCAGCAATTGGTGTTACTGCCTTCAAAAACTCTTCACCTACTGGAACCAATGAAAGCTTGCCCTTAGGGTCAATCTCACCGATCTCAACTTGAATCTTGTCGCCAACCTTCATAACTTCTTCAAGGTTTTCGATGCGCTTTCCGCCATGCATCTTGCGAATCTGCGATACGTGTAGCAAACCATCTTTGCCTGGCATCAATGATACGAAGGCACCAAATGTTGCAAGTTTTACGATCGTACCTAAGTAACGCTCGCCAACTTCTGGCATCTGTGGGTTAGCAATTGCATTGATCTGTGCACGAG
>Ga0208223_1000034_pt1 | contig 35115 bp, 36 predicted proteins | sample LakMenE07Oct09ns_FD_150678 | JGI IMG/M metagenome (GOLD analysis project Ga0208223, IMG submission 150678) | Freshwater microbial communities from Lake Mendota, WI - 07OCT2009 deep hole epilimnion ns (SPAdes) | ecosystem: Environmental > Aquatic > Freshwater > Lake > Epilimnion/Euphotic zone ...
AATCGGTGTTCGCATATCAGGATTACCCATTTGCGCCAATACCGAGCCATCGACATAATCGACCATCGAGTGAATGATGCTTTGTGGATGAATCACCACTTGAATATCATCTGGATCCATATTGAACAACAAGCAGGCTTCAATTAACTCTAAGCCCTTGTTCATCATAGTTGCGGAGTCCACCGAAATTTTGCGACCCATATCCCATTTTGGATGCGCGACTGCTTGATCTGGCGTTACTGCGTCCAAATCGGCAATCGGTGTTCTACGGAACGGCCCGCCTGATGCAGTCAATAAAATACGACGCGCTTGTTTTGCGGTTTGCCCAGCAGTGTAACCAGCCGGCATACATTGGAAAATTGCATTGTGCTCGCTATCGATTGGCAATAAAGTTGCGCCGGCATCAGTCACAGCTTGCATAAAGATTTGCCCAGACATTACCAAAGCTTCTTTATTAGCCAACAAAACATCTTTACCGGCTTTAGCCGCCGCCAAGGTTGGCAACAAACCCGCCGCGCCAACAATCGCTGCCATCACAGAATCAACATTATCTAAAGTTGATACGGTTTCCAAGGCTTTCGCGCCGCCCAATACTTTAATATCGGCAACTGGCGAATTAGCAATTCTATCTTTGAAAGCTTGCAGATTATTTTCGTTAGCAACTACCGCGTATTCAGGGTGATGCGCTAAACATTGTTCGTATAAAGCATCCATATTACCGTTGGCAGTTAAAGCCACAACACGGTATTTATCAGGATGTCTAGCAACAACATCTAAGGTGCTAACACCGATTGAACCGGTGGCGCCGAGTATGCAAATACCTTTCATGAAAATACGCTCCGACCAATCAAAACAATCCCTGCATAGAAGAATGGTGCTGCAGCAATCACGCTATCAATTCTGTCTAAAATGCCACCGTGACCAGGCAATAAACTACCGCTGTCTTTAACGCCTTTGCGTCTTTTCATTAGGCTAAAGAACAAATCACCATAGATTGAAACTAATACGGTCAACACCGACAAAACAATCAAATCAATCGCCATCAGAATGACCAATTCTGAACCTTCTTGGTCCAATCCTGACAAGCCATAATATAGACGTAAAGCAATGGCACTAATCACCGCCGAACCTAATGCGCCATACATACCTTGTACGGTTTTGCCTGGGCTAACTTCTGGTGCCAATTTATCTTTACCCCATTTCTTGCCGACAAAAAAGGCTGCAATATCAGCAAACCAAATCAAGGCCAAGAAATATAAAACCATGCTCGAACCATAATAAGCTCTCAGTTTACTTAAAAACATCCAAGCCGAAAGCAATACTAACCAGCCAATAAAGCGCTCAACGCTCGGCTTAATTTGCATACTTAATAACTGTGGTGAGGCTTGACGAATTAAAGTCATCATCAATACCCAAAATAGCACAGGCGCAATCACTAACCATTCCAAAGCATCGGAATAATTTTTGATTTCTGGCCATTCTAATAATTCACCCATCAGTTCTAAGAACACTGTCCAGTAAGTAACACCTAACATAGGTAAAACTAATGAACCCAAAAACAGTAACTTATTAGTTAATTTGTCGATGCCGGTTAAATCCAACCATTCCCAAGCCGCAGCCAAGGTAATGACAGCTATAAAGAGTGAAAAATATAGGGTAGGCAACTCGAACACTGCCAAGATGACGACAGCTGCCAATACCAGTGCCGTTATGATGCGTTGTATTAACATAGATTACTTTTAATTATTATGGTTATGGAAAAATGCCTAGTTTTTTTTATCAATCATTTGTTCGCCGGTATGACCAAATCGTCTTTGCCTGCTTTTAAAACTAGTAATAGCTTGCTCTAACAGTTGTTGATCAAAATCAGGCCATAAAGCCTCGGTGAAATAAAACTCAGTGTACGCTAATTGCCAAAGCAAGAAGTTACTGATTCGCTCTTCACCACCCGAGCGGATAAACAAATCTGGCTCAGGTAAATCAGCAGTCACTAAATACTGATTAATCAATTCCTCAGAAATAGCCTGTTGCTGAATTTCGCCACTGGCGATAGCTACGATGATTTTTTGCACGGCTTGGGTAATATCCCAACGACCACCGTAGTTAGCGGCAATCACTAAAGTCAAACCGGTATTATTTTCAGTTTGCTGTTCAGCGGCACGAATTTTTTCCTGTAATTTGTCAGAAAAAGCGGCTTTGTCACCAATGATTTTTAAGCGAATATTGTTGTTATCCAGCTTATCAACCTCAGATTGCAAGGTTGCCATGAATAACTCCATCAGCAAATTCACTTCATCTTTGGGACGACGCCAGTTTTCGCTACTAAAGGCAAATAAAGACAGGACTTCGACATTGGATTTTGCACAATACTCGACAATCTTACGCACGGCTCTTACGCCAGCATGATGCCCCATGATCCGAGGCATTAAACGCTTTTGCGCCCAGCGGCCATTGCCATCCATGATGATGGCAATGTGCTTAGGATTGTCGCTATCGACGATTGTCTGAGATTCAGCAGACATAGAGGATTGCTTTACATTGACAATAGATCGGCTTCTTTTTCTTCAAGATGCTTTTCTACTTCTTTAATAAATTGATCAGTCAATTTCTGGATTTTTTCTTCGCCTTGACGGGCATCATCTTCAGAAATTTGTTTTTCTTTTAAAGCATCTTTAATCGTTGCATTAGCATCACGACGTATATTTCTAATCGCCACACGGCCTTGTTCTGCTTCGTTTTTAACGATTTTCACCAAATCACGACGACGCTCTTCGGTTAAAGCAGGCAATGGGATTCGGATCACTGTGCCTTGGGTTGCAGGATTTAAACCCAAACCAGAAGACATAATCGCTTTTTCAATGGCTTGGACCATGCTTTTTTCCCAAGGTACCACTTTTAAAGTTCTGGCATCTTCAACAGAAACGTTAGCAACTTGAGATAACTGCGAATCTTGACCGTAGTAAGTCACCGTAATTTGATCAAGCAAACTAGGGTGTGCACGACCGGTTCTGATTTTGGTAAAGGCTTTTTGCAACGATTCAATGCTTTTCAGCATTCTGGTTGAAGCATCTTGTTGAATATCACTGATCATTCTATTTCCTCTCGATTAGGGAGCCGATATCTTCACCGCGCATTAAGCGCATTACCGCTCCCGGTTCAAAAATATTCATTACACGCATCGGCAGATTATTATCACGGCATAAAACTAATGCGGTGGTGTCCATCACATTCAAGCGCTGGTCAATCGCTTCATCATAAGTCAAGCGTGGATAAAATTCTGCATCAGGGACTTTATGTGGATCGGCAGAATACACGCCTTTTACTTTGGTCGCCTTAATCATTAATTGCGCGTCAATTTCAATAGCTCGCAAACTGGCTGCGGTATCGGTGGTAAAAAATGGATTACCAGTGCCGGCTGCAAAAATCGCTACTCGGCCTTTTTCTAAATGTCTTACCGCGCGACGGCGAATGTAATCTTCACAGACTTGATTGATTTTTAGCGCAGTCATCACTCGGACAGGCTGACCAAGATATTCCAGAGCATCTTGCATGGCTAGGGCATTAATGACGGTCGCCAACATACCCATTTGGTCTCCAGTGACTCGGTTTAATCCCGCAGAAGCTTTTTCACCACCGCGCAAAATATTACCGCCACCAATCACCAACCCCACTTGAATGCCTGCATCACATAAATCTTTAACTTCATGCGCTAAACGCTGAACTATATCCGGGTCGATACTGCCACCCTTTTCACTCATAAGGGCTTCGCCGCTCAATTTAAGTAAAATTCTCTGACAAATTGTATGACTCATAATTCACATCCACCGTTTGTTTATGGGTTAAATTTTGCGAAACAGATAAAAAACCCGGCGTTAACCGGGTTTTGGTGAGCGATTAGCCTCTAACTTGCGCCATTACCTCAGCCGCAAAGTCTTCTTCTTTCTTCTCGATGCCTTCACCCACTTCAAAACGGGCGAAACGGATAACGGCATTACCGTTATTCGCTAACAATTTGCCAACTGTTAAGCTGTCATCTTTAATGAAAGGTTGGCCCAACAAAGTGATTTCAGCCAAGAATTTATTGATACGGCCGCCAACCATTTTTTCAACGATTTCAGCAGGTTTGCCGCTTTCTAATGCTTGTGCAGAGAAAATTTCTTTTTCTTTAGCAATCAATTCAGCAGAAACTTGATCTTCTGATACAAATTCAGGTTTAGCCGCTGCAACGTGCATTGCAATGTCTTTACCCAAAACGCTGTCATTTTTAGCCAATTCAACGATAACGCCGATTTTGCTACCGTGTAGGTAAGCTGCTTGGCCGCCGTCAGTTGCAGTGTATTTAACAAAACGTCTAACAGTGATGTTTTCGCCCAATTTAGAAATCAAAGCGCGACGTGTTTCATCAATAGTGCTACCGCTTGCCAATACTAAAGCTTGCAATTGTTCGTCATTTTCAACGTCAGTTGCCAATAATGCATTAGTTACATCGCTTACGAAAGCAACGAAGTCATCGCCTTTAGCAACAAAGTCGGTTTCGCAGTTAACATCAACCATAACAACAGTTTTTGCATCATCAGATACTTTTGCACCAATAACGCCTTCAGCCGCGATACGACCTGATTTTTTATCAGCTTTTGCCAAACCAGCTTTACGCATGTTTTCGATTGCCAACTCCATGTCGCCATTCGCTTCAACCAAAGCTTTTTTACATTCCATCATGCCAGAACCGGTACGTTCACGCAGTTCTTTCACCATTGCGGCAGTAATATCCATCATTTTTTCCTCAAGTTTATTAACTAAAAAAACGCCTCACTAAGGAGGCGTTTAAAAACTTACAAACTGATTTAATTGTTTAAATCAGCACACGACCAATGCTAAGCAAAGGACGTGTTTATAATGAAAACTTACGCTTCCGCTACAACTTCTTCAACAAAATCGTCAGCTTTTGCTGATGCGTCTAACCGTAATGATTTTGCTTCTAAAACTGCTGTAGCAGCAGTTTGGCAATACAGGCTAACAGCACGGATTGAGTCGTCGTTACCAGGGATAACGTAATCAATTTTTTCAGGTGAGTTGTTTGAGTCAACAATACCTACGACTGGAATGCCCAATTTTTTGGCTTCCATAATAGCATTTTTCTCGTAACCAACATCCAAGACGAAGATAACATCAGGCGCGCCACGCATGTCTTTAATACCGCCTAAGCTACGCTCAAGTTTCTCAAGTTCGCGTTCCATACCCAAAGCTTCTTTTTTGCTGAAACGTTGATACAAAGTGCCGTCCAGTTTCATTGCTTCCAATTCTTTCAGACGGTTAATTGATTTTTTGATGGTTTTGAAGTTAGTCAACATACCACCCAACCAACGGTGGTTAACGTATGGCATACCACAACGTTTTGCTTCTTCAGCAACAGCTTTACGAGCTGATTTTTTTGTACCAACGAAAAGGATGGTACCTTTATTTGCGGTCATTTGACCCAAATAGTTGATTGCGTCATTAAATAATGGAAGCGTTTGTTCCAAATCGATAATATGGATCTTGTTACGAGCACCGAACAAATAAGGTGCCATTTTTGGATTCCAGTAACGAGTTTGGTGTCCAAAGTGAACACCCGCTTCTAACATTTCACGCATTGACACTGCTGCCATTTATTTCTCCTAAGATTTGCCGAACCTTTTCGGCTTTTGGGTTACGCCTCCGCTTATCCCGACCGATGACCGAATTGCATGACTGCAAACCAGCACCCCATCAACCGTGTCGACAAGCGTGAGTATTGATTACATAGTGAACTTACCTTTATACCATGATTCGGTTTTTACAACAAGCTCAAGTCTGATAGACTGCAGGTTTTGAGGTATGGCACAAACCCAAGCCAATCCTCACCTCTGAACTTCTCACTCCAAGAAAATATAGACTGATGAGCATCGTAATTAAAACTGCTGACGAAATTGAAAAAATGCGGATTGCTGGCAAGCTGGCTGCCGAAGTTTTGGACATGATTGCCCCGCATGTGGTTGTTGGCGTTACCACCGATGAACTAGACCAAATCTGCCATGACTACATTGTCAATGTGCAACAAGCCATTCCCGCCCCGCTCAACTATCGTGGCTTCCCAAAATCAATCTGCACCTCGATCAACCAACAAATTTGCCACGGCATTCCCAGCGACAAAAAATTAAAAAGCGGTGACATTGTTAATGTTGACATTACCGTTATTAAAGATGGCTACCACGGTGACACCAGCAAAATGTTTTGCATTGGTGACGTCACACCCCACGCCAAACGCCTAGTCGAAATCACCCGCCAATGCTTATTTTTAGGCATCGAACAAGTCAAACCCGGCGCCCATTTCGGTGACATCGGTCATGTGATTCAAGTCCACGCTGAAAGCAATCGCTATTCAGTGGTTCGCGAGTTTTGCGGCCACGGCATCGGCAAAAAATTTCACGAAGACCCGCATGTCATGCACTTTGGCAAACGTGGCGAAGGCGCGATCATGAAGCCGGGGATGATTTTCACCATCGAACCGATGATTAACCTCGGCAAACGCCACATGAAAGTCCTGGCTGACGGCTGGACAGCTGTTACCAAAGACCGCAGCTTATCCGCACAATTCGAGCACACCATTTTAGTCACCGAAACCGGCTACGAAATCCTCACCTTACGTCAGGAAGAGCAATGATCAATCAACGGCGCTTCGACCTGCAGTTATCGAGCTGCTTCGAAGCAGCCAGTCCAATTGCGGCATTTAAAAATTTAATTAGCACTGAAACCGAATTTCTAAAACAACAATTTAGACCACACCAAACTGTTACCACCCTACTATCGGAAAAAGCCACCTTTATCGATAGCTTGTTGCAATACTGCTGGCAACACTTTCTAAGCCAAGACAGCGAATCATCCAGCTTAATCGCCACTGGCGGCTACGGTCGCAGCGAACTATTCCCGCATTCAGACATCGACATTCTGATTCTGATTCCCGCTCAACACAGCGACAACCTCCAAGAGCAAATCGCCGACTTCAGTCGCTTCCTGTGGGACATTGGCTTAAAACCTGGGCAAAGCGTTCGCAACATTCAACAATGCATCGAAGCGGCTACCGACGACCAAACCATCTTCACCAATTTGCTGGAAATGCGCTTAATCACCGGTAATTTTGACTTATTTTCAGACCTAAAAACCGCATTAGCCGATAAGCAACTCTGGCCTTCCGAACAATTTTTCCCCGCCAAAATTGCCGAACAAGCCCAGCGCTATCGCAAATATCACGACACAGCCTACAATCTTGAACCTAATATCAAAGAAGGCCCGGGCGGGATTAGAGATTTACAAATCATTTCCTGGGTGTTTAAACATCACTACCACTCATCAACCCTGCGCGGATTAATCAAATACGGCTATCTGCCTCGCGCCGAATACGACAATCTAATCGCCGCCCGCGACATCCTCTGGCGCTTACGCTTTGCACTGCACAATTTAACCAATCGTAGCGAAGACCGTTTATTGTTTGATTATCAACGCGAACTCGCCACCCAATTCGGCTATATCGACGGTCAAAATCAACCCGATGTCGAACAATTCATGCAGTTTTATTACAAAACCGTAGTCGATATTGAACGCCTAAATGAAATGCTGTTGCAGGTGTTAAATGAAAAGCTAATTAGCCACCAAGCTAATTTAACACCGCAACCAATTACCGCCGATTTCGAATCCATCGACGGCTATCTACAAGCAACCAACATCCATATTTTTGAACAGCGTCCGCTTGCCCTATTAGAAATCTTCTTACTGCTACAACAAACGCCTTCGCTAAAAGGCATACGCGCCGACACTGTCCGCCTAATTCGCAAAAATCTCCACAAAATTGATAATGCCTTTAGAGCCGACAAAAACGCCAACCGCTTATTTATCGAGATTTTGCGCCAGCCGCACGGTATTACCGAACAACTCAAACGCATGAATCGCTATGGCGTACTAGCCGCCTACTTGCCCGATTTCGCCAATATCGTGGCGAGAATGCAATATGACTTATTCCACATCTACACCGTAGACGAACACACCTTATTCCTACTCCGCAATCTGCGCCGTTTCTCATTACCGATGCAAGAAGCCGAACTGCCTTTTTGCAATACCATTTTCAGATTAATCGCCAAGCCCGAAGTGCTTTACATTGCCGCTCTGTTTCACGACATCGCCAAAGGTCGCGGCGGCGATCATTCGCAACTCGGTGAAACCATCGCCCAACGCTTTTGCACCCAACACCTATTGCCCATTCGTGATGGCAAATTAGTGGCATGGCTAGTCCGAAACCATTTATTGATGTCGATGACCGCCCAACGCAAAGACATCAGCGATCCCGAAGTCATCCACACCTTTGCCTTACAAGTTGGCAGCATCGAATATCTCAATCACTTGTACTTACTAACCGTCGCCGATATTCGCGCCACCAACCCTAGCCTGTGGAATTCTTGGAAAGACACCTTACTAAAAGAACTGTACATGGCCACCCACAACGCTCTGCACCGCGGCCTACACAACCCCGTTGCCCGTTCAGAACGATTGGTCGATAACATCAAAGAAGCACAACTAGAACTAATTAAACTGGGATTATCCGAATCGATGATCCAAGCCTCTTGGCGTCATCTTAGTGACGACTACTTTCTACGCTATTCAGCCGATGAAATTGCATGGCACACCATAGCGATTGCCGCATCGGAAGAAGCTGATTTACCGTTGGTATTACTGCGCCCACAAACCCAACGCGGTAGCGCTGAGATTTTCGTTTACACCCAAAATGAAACCGGCATTTTCTCGATTTGCACCGCCAGTATTGACCAGTTGGGCCTGACTATTCTCGACGCGCGGATCATCACCACTGACGACCAATACGTTTTAAACAGCTTTCAAGTTTTAGAACAATCCGGCGAAGCGATTAACGATCTTCATCAAGAAATTCAGATTTGTAGCTCATTGCGCCAAAATTTGTTGAACAAAGCAGCGGTTAAAGCACCGCACAATATCCACAAACAATCCCGCCAAGCGCGACATTTCCCGATTGAAACCCGAATTACATTTTTGGACGACCCTAAAAACCACCACACGATTCTGGAACTGATCACCACCGACCGTGCTGGCTTGTTGTCCACTATCGGCCAAGCCTTTAGCGAATTACAAATCCAACTCCACAATGCCAAAATCACCACCATTGGTAGCCGAGCAGAAGATATGTTTTACATTAGCGATCAGCTAGGACAGCCGATTGAGGATGAAGACCGTAAACAACAGTTGCGGGATAAGATTTTGAGTTTGTTAGAGCTAGGACTGTAAAGGGCTGCCAAGCAAGACCTTCTCAATATTTACGAAATAGCAGACAAACGCTTGGAGGCCTTTTGGAATCTATCAATAGGCCATGATTAACTTTGCTTTGAAACTTCCAAACAAAGATAAGGTTGAATATAGTCAACCAGCCCTGTTAGAACTTCAGTCAATTGACGCGCTAACTCAACCGCCTGATTGAGAACTGCGGCTTGCAAATCAGGGTCATCAGGATAGTCATGAGAAAAAGCATTCCTAATCTCACGCATTAACAACCATTGATCAGCAGATGGAATGGCCCCTAGTTTTTCAAGATGATTAAGTTTATCGATAAACGCCTTAAGCTCAACCGACTCTTTAGTAAGCTCCAATACAGCAGGAAATAACTTCGCCCCCATCAAATCTTGCAACTTACCAAAACGCGTGGTGAATTGATCCAATATGGCAAGATCAACATTGCTTAGCTGTGTCAGCTTAGAGCCGGTAAAAGGCAAATGTCTTTCTAACTCGGAAAGCGCCCAAAGCAATCGATCGGCATGTCGATGACAGACTTTTAATGTTTCAACCAGCACTTCATTCATCGTAACAGCACGCCGGTTTGTTTCGCTATTCGATAAATAGGTAATTGTGAAGCCGCATTATGCCGATGCAAAACAACATCAATCTTTTGCTCACCCAATTTTTTATGCAATTCGGCCATGAATTGTAATTTAGCTGCAATTAACATTGCGGCATTTTGGATTGATGGCTCTATGTACAAATCGATATCACCGCCTTTTGCGAAATCATTGACACGGGAACCAAACAGCCAAACATGTGCATCTTGACCAAAATATTTAATGGTATTTTCACAAATGAGTTGTTTTTGAAAGGCGGTTATCCGCATAAATTACTCTGCCGCCAAATATTGGCCAGCGCCAACAGGCGCTTCATAACTAACGCCTTCCCTAAAATATTGATGTGGATTCGCAGCAATCTCGCGTGCTGCCAGAAATTGTGCGTAGTAGTTACGCGAAGCAAAACCAAACGCTGGGCCATCATAATTATCAACAATCCGATTGAAATCATTACCGACCGTATTTTGTGCGCGCTTCATACCGCCAATACCGTGATTATAAGAAGTCACAGCCGCCGGCCAATCGCCTAATTTGCCATAGGCATAACTCAAATAACGCGCCGCGCCATTAGCCGAAACAAACGGATCATAGCGTTGATCACGCTTATCATGCCCTGGAATAAAGGTTTTCGCCGCTGCGTTGGTGAATTGCCACAAACCAACAGCACCAGCTGATGATTTGGCGGCTAATTGAAACGATGATTCGACGTGGGGCAAATAGGCCAAATCTTCTGGCAAACCGGCGTCGCGGAAGATTTTTCTAAACTGAAGATCGTAACGACCACTGATTTCTAAGCCACGTTTAAAACGCTCACGAGTACCGCGTTGCGAACGTAAACGCTCACTAGCGCCAGCTAAAACCGTATTCACCGGCTTACCAGTCGCTTCGATCTTAGCCATGATCTGTCTATCGGCATGACTTAAATCAGCGCCATAACGCAATTTACCTTCCAATCCGGCCAATTGCGATTTCCAAAATTCTTTACGTTGGCTAACGATATTTTTTTGCTCGGTAGTTAAACCTTCGCCAACATTACCTGGCAAGGTCAGCACTTCGTAAATCACATCCATATGTCTGTCATCATGAAACGCGACCTCAGAACGCTGCCAAACCCCGTAAGTTTTGCGCCAAAATTCCACCGCTGGATCAATCGCAGCAGGCTTGGCGAACACGCCAGAATAAACGGTCGGTCTATAGCCATTATTCGCTGACGTAGGTGGCGTTACAACTGGCTTAATCACCGTAATTTTGTCGCGATTTGAAGTACTGCTACAAGCATTAAGCAACACTGCAACCGCAATTAAAAGCGACACGCGCAGAAAAGATTGATTCATTTTGAGCCTTATTGATTAATAATTTTTTTCTTTAACTGCCGTTAAAACAGTCAATGATTTCAAGTAATAATATCGCTCATTTAGAAAAAGCGTGAACAAAAATCTGCATATTTTTTGATCTGGCTCGGCAAAAAGTGGATTAATGCCAACCGCCGTATTGCTTGGTAGGATCACCACGAAAACCAGTACTGGTTTTATTCGCATCAGGCACATGCACACCGTCTTCAGCAGCTTGGGTCATATTTCGCAATGTGTAGCCACCTAACGCTTTAGCTTGCTGAGCAATCGCATTAGTTAATGGGCTAATGTCATAGCGATTGATGTCGGCTTGAACCACCACGCTGATTAACTTATCGGCGCTTTGATTGTCTGTAGGCGAGAAACTCAAAATTAGCGGTAATACCGTCCCTGCCGGAATTTGTAATTGATAGCGAGCACTGTTTTCCAATACCGTTTCTGCCAATAATTCACCGCTCGGTAAACGCGCTTCAATCTTGCCAGACTTCACTAAACCGGTGTTATTGCTTACCGAACCTTGCAAAGTCACGGTTTTTTCATATTTTTGGACAGCTTCTTTTTGGACTTTTTGTGGTTTGGCTTCTTTGCCACAGCCACTTAATAAAGCGGCCATTAACAACCACGCTATACGAGATGATTTCATTGCTACTCCTTAACCACCTAAATTAGGTAAACGCCGTGCCAAACCCATCGCGTGTTTCGCTAATAATTGTTTAGCAAACGGCAAATGATCTAGCAAAGTTAAACCCGTGTTTCGCAATGCAGCCAGCGCCAGCCATTGATTAGAAAAAATCCGCACCACATTGTCAGTAAAACCGATGGTTTGGCTGTGATCTTGTTGTCGCTGTTTCGCATAGCGATTTAAAAACGCTGCATCGCCAATATCGGCTTGGTTTTGATGCTGCTGGATTAAAGCTTCGGCTAATTCGGCAACGTCGCGAATGCTCAAATTAAACCCTTGTCCAGCCACGGGATGTAATTGATGCACCGCGTTACCAATAATCACCGCTCGCTCTGCCACCATTTTTTCAGCACGAATCAAACTTAATGGAAACGCCCGACGCGGTGCTGCTAGTTTTAAAGTGCCCAAACGATAACCAAAACACGCTTGCAGTTCGGCTAAGAAATCCGCTTCGCCACCCGCCATTAAAGATTCCGCTTGTTCATGGCTACGAGTCCAAACCACAGCGGTGCGTTTGCCAGTCACCGGTAAAAACGCCAATGGCCCAAATGCAGTGAACCGCTCGTAAGCGGTGTTGTTGTGCGGCAAACTCGATTCGATGGTTGTCACCAAAGCAGTTTGTCCGTATTCGGTTTGTTGCTGGTCAATCTGCAACAATTGTCTGACCGATGATTGCCCACCATCAGCACCCACCAACAAGGCAGCGGTTAAATTCAACGATTCGCCATTGTCTTGTTTTAGATGGACATTGATTTGTGCATCATCGCTAATCAAACCCGCCACGCGAGTTTGATAAAAATACTGAATTTGAGATTGCGCGACCAAATCGGCAACATGGGTTTCGATTTCACGGGCGGTAATCACGTAACCCAGCGCCTCAACTCCTTGTTGCTGAGCCGATAAACGTGTTTTGCCAAAATGACCGCGATCAGAGACATGAATTTGCTTAATCGCCGTGGCTTGTTGCGCGACGCCATCCCAAGCACCTAAGCTTTGCAATAGCTGTACAGTGCCAGCCGCCAATGCCAAGGCTCGATCACCGGCAGGTGATTGTTGCTGTTGCTGACGACTGGCAGCTTCAACTACGGCAACTTTTAAACCGCTATCTTTTAAAGCCAAGGCTAAACAATTACCAACTAAACCGCCGCCAGCAATAATTAAATCAAAATGACTATCCATTACTCGCCTCGCATGATGGCTTCAATATCGACAACGGTTTTTGGCACCGCATGAGTCAAAACTTCGTAGCCATCTTTAGTGACCAACACATCATCTTCAATCCGAATTCCAATTCCGCGCCATTGTTTATCAACCGTTTCACAATCGACAGGCACATACAAACCCGGCTCGACCGTCAACACCATCCCAGGCTCCAGCAAACGCCATTCGTCTTTGATTTTGTAATCGCCAACATCATGAACATCCATGCCCAACCAATGACCAATCCGGTGCATATAAAACTGTTTGTATTTTTCATCTTTAATCAGCTTTTTGAGTTTACCTTTTAATAAACCCAATTCAATCAAGCCCTTGGTCAAAACTTCTACCGAAGCTTCATGGGCTTTGTTCCACGCAATGCCAGGCGCGATTTGTTCTAAAGCGGCTGATTGTGCATCTAAAACCAATTGATACAACAAGCGTTGCGGTTCGCTGAATTTGCCAGATACGGGGAATGTACGGGTAATGTCGGCTGCGTAATGATCACATTCGACGCCAGCGTCGATTAACAGCAAATCACCTTTGCGGAGTTTGTCGGTGTTTTCGGTGTAATGCAGGACACAAGCGTTTTTGCCGCCAGCAACAATCGATGGATAAGCCACCGCGCGTAAACCGTCTTGCATAAAATGGTGAACTAATTCAGCTTCAACTTGATATTCATAAAGCCCGGGCTGGCAATATTGCATGGCGCGGATATGAGCATGAGCCGATACCTCGGCCGCGCGGCGCATCAACTTTAATTCTTCGGCACTTTTAAACAAGCGCATTTCGTGAACGATATGCTCTAAAGACACCAATTCACCCGGTGCTGACACACCGTTTCGCGAATGTTTGCGGATGTTTTTAATCCACTCCATTAACTTAAAATCTAAATCGCTATCTCGACCCATCGGGTAAAACACCTTGGCTTTGTTTTCCAACATGCCAGGCAAAATTTCATCGAGATCATCAATCGGAAACGCATCATCAGCTTCGTAATGCTTAGTCGCGCCTTCCAAGCCCGCATGAGCACCTTCCCACAAGGCTTTTTTCTCATCAAACTCACGACAAAACAGCACATACTCGCCTTTTTCGCGACCGGGAATAAACACCGCCATCGCCTCGGCTTCATTAAAACCGGTCAAATAATAAAAATCGCTGTCTTGGCGAAACGGGTAATGGACATCGCGATTACGAACCGCTGCCCCAGCACTAGCAATAATGGCGATATTGCCTTTGCCGACTTGTTTCATTAGCGCCGCACGGCGTTTTTTAAATTCGCTCTGTTTCATAGTATTTTCTGGCTCTTAATGAGTTTGTGACTGACTGGCTTCTAGGAAATAATCGCGAACTGTCAAAATCGCTACTCGCAAATATTCGTGAACTTCCATTAAGGCATTGGCATCTTCTTCATCATCGGCATCGCTATCGATTTTGGTTAACTCGATAATATCGCGCATCACCTCGCCCATTTCACCCGGCCAGTCACTGTTTGATTGTGAAAAACCCACCCCATATAAAAAGCCCTGACACCAAACCCGCAAGGCTTCAATTTGCTCAAATAAAGGCTCTTCTAAATCCGGCAAAAACAGGTCAAATTCATAATCATCATTATCTTCGCCCAATAACTGCCGAGTTTGCTCAAACAAGCTATTTAATAAAGACAAATCCTCTTCTTCAATCGATGGCACATCACTAAATAAAGCCTGCAACCAATTATCAACATCGGCACGCGGCTCTACGCACAACATCCCCACCGCAATCCCATGCGCTTCTGCTGCGCCGAAATCGGCATCCAGTGTTTCAAAAATCTCATTAACTGCTTGATATGTCATTGTTTCGCCATTGTCCTAATTGCCAAGAAGCTGTTTAAAAGCGGCGCTTATGCTAACATTGTTAACTATCATTGATGATTTTAATCTCGCACTGGTTAATAAACCGCTATGTCCCCATCCGATAAAGACCCCGCAACCGAATTGGCTGCACTTGAAGCCAAACTCGATACATTGATTGACCAATTCAATCAACTTAAAAACGAGAATAAATCCCTCAAAACAAGACAAGATGTTTTAGTCAAAGAAAAAGCCAAATTACTGGAAAAAACCACGCTCGCCAAAACCCGCGTCGAAGCAATGATTGCTCGACTAAAAGCTATGGAAAATGATTAATGTCTAAACAGTTACACCCAGTCGCACTGTCTATCATGGGCAAAGAATATCGGATTGCCTGTTCTGCCGATGAGCGCGAAGCCTTAATTAATTCCGCGCAGATGCTGGATCAGCAAATGCGAAAAGTCCATGAAACCGGCAAAGTTGCCGGTGCTGACAGAATTGCCGTTTTAGCCGCACTGAATTTAACCCACGAATTAAGCCAAAACACCACCTCCAGCAATAGCCAAGACATCCCCAATTTCAGTGACCGCCTAGTCAATTTGCGTTCCAAAATAGAAAACGTTTTAGAAAACCCATAAACCTGTTTAGAATGCCGCCCTTCTCCTGCCGCGTTCGAGCAGTGCTGGGTGTTTCCTGAACCTGTTTTTACCCCGGAAACTTTTTGCTATTCATGGTGTGCATGCCTGTTTATTCAGGAAGCCTGATTGATTAGATTTGGTTTCCACTTGAACCTCCGGTTCAAGGACGAAGGCATCAGACGGCGCAGGCGGGGGATTCGATTAATTTTCTAATTGTGATGCCGCCATTGCAGCGCCTTGTTATGAAAATCATCAAAATCAGCAATTAAATCGCAATTACTCGGCACCATCGGTTTTTGGCTCAACCAACACGAAACTCCGCGCCCCGCTAACCAAATCGTCACTTCAGTCTGACTTAAAGCCTCCATCACCGCATTTAACTGTGCCAATGTTTCTGGATCGGACGGTGACTTTAACAAGCTCAACACGACGATATTCACTTCCAGCTTCTTAGTCGCTTCAACAATATCAAACGCAGGGACATCAGCACCCAAGTAATAACAGTTGTACTGCTGTTCAGCGGCTAATAAAGACGACATCAACAAACCAAACTCGTGAGGCTCACCGCTTGGCGTGGCAAACAACATACTGGCGCGATTGGCGGATAAGTTGTGGACGTTGTTGACCATGCTCAACAAAATCCGCTTCACACTGGCGGAAAAAATATGCTCTTGGGCAATATTGATCTTACCTTCATGCCACAACTGGCCAACATGGACTAAGGCCGGCGCCAAAATGTCTCTGACATAAATCAGCGGCTCGCTGGAAATCAAAGCTCGCTTTAATAATTGCTCACAGCGATCAATCCGGTAATGCAACAAGGCCTCAACAATCTGCTCAGAAAATTGATTTTTATGTTCAACCTGCTCTTCAGCACCATTGGCTAATTTTTGTAATTGTTCAATGTCTAAGCCCGACACTTTACTAATCGCATGACCTTGACGGGTTAAACACGCCAACAGCGTCAATTTTTCTAAGTCTTGTTGCGAATAAGTACGGTGTCCACCCGCTTCACGCCGAGGCGCGATAACTTGGTAACGACGCTCCCAAGCCCGCAAGGTTTCTACGCCCAAACCTGTCAAAACTGATATTGATTTTATCGAATACATTTTTGTTTATGTTTTGTACAATTATTTTCTTGACAAAGATTGTACATCAAGATAACTTAACTACCAACCTAATTGATGAACGGGAATTGAGCCATGGCCTTACGACATCTGAATCCAATAAACGACAACGCTATCCAACTGATGGCTGATCCTTTAATCTCCGCTGCGCCTTGGCTTGAAATCGCAGACGAAAGTCTGGAAATCAAAGCGGAACCTGCTGTACAGCCTGTACAGGCACTGGCTGAAGAAATGGAAGTAGCCAGAAAAAAATTACTCCATCTATTACTAGAGAAAGATTTCGTCGCCAAATTACTCAGCGAACAACTAATAACAAAAGCTGAAGAAGGCGTTGATTACTCACTGAACAACAGTGACAAAATGGCACAAGAAAAACCTGTACAAGATTCAAACTTTGTACAGGTTAACACATTAAACTTATTAAACGTAAGTGAAAATTCAACTAGCCAACAAGATTACAATTTGCAACAAGCACACATCTTTCCAGTGTTCTTGTTAAAAATCGCTGAACAAGCTCAAAAGCAATTGGCACAACCTGAATACACCGACATCGCTTACAGAAGTCGTTTAATTGCTTACCGAATGAATTTGCAACAAGTCAGACAAAAAATGATTGCCAGCAACACCGGTTTGGTAGCGTTCGTGGCTTGTAAATACAAAACTGTATCGTTGAGTTTTGAAGATTTAATGCAAGAAGGCAGCATCGGCCTAATCAAAGCGGTTGATCGTTTTGATGCCAGCCGCGGGATTCGCTTTTCGACCTATGCGATTTTCTGGATTAAACAAGCAATCTCTCGCTTAATCGTTAAGCAAGAAAAAGTGGTGCGTTTACCGATTGCCTTGGCTGAAAGATCATCGGTGGTGTTTGAAGTGATGCGTAACAGCTATTTAGAACACAATCGCTGGCCGAGCTTGTTGGAAATAAAAGCCCAGTGCGATTTATCAATGGATGACATTAAAACCATCAGTAGTTATTATCAGTCCACGCATTCATTGGATTCTGCCCAATCTGATGACGGTGACGATCAAACCTTGATGGCAACTTTGCCACAACATCAATTCGCTCAACCGCTAAATGAACTAATTGACTCAAATCTAAGCCTATATATAGGTAAGGTTGTCGCCAGTCTTCCAGAAAAAGAAGCGGCTATATTGAATATGCGTTTTGGCTTGCACAATCATCACGAGATGACTTTACAAGCCATAGCGGATCAACTGCACGTGACCAGAGAACGGGTCAGACAAATACAGAACGATGCTTTAAAAAAATTAAAACAGCAGTTCGGTTACGACTTGTTGCCGTTTCTTGAGCCAAATCAAGGCTAAATAAACGCAAGAAACACTAACAGGCAAAGCTGCAATAACAAGAGGAGTGATTTATGTCATCAGAAAAACCAAACACAACCAACCAAACACCGCCACCCGATTGGAAAGCCGAGTTTGATAAACATTGGCATAAAGTCAGCCAACGCAGCGCGGATTTTTATAACGACCATAAACAGCTGTTTAAATTATCCAATATTGGCGCGGCATTAGGCGGCGCGGTCGCTTTGACTTGGCTTGCCAGCGGTGTTTACATCGTTGACGAAGGTAACCGTGGCGTTGTCACCCGTTTTGGTGCTTACACTGAAACCACACAACCTGGCCCACATTGGCACATGCCGTTGCCGATTGAAAAAGTCAAAATCGTGAATGTTGAACAACAACGCTTTATCGAAGTGGGCTACCGCGACTCTAGCCGCTTTGCCAAAGCTGCAACGATTCCACAAGAATCTTTGATGCTAACCAGCGACGAGAACATTATTAATGTGCGTTTAGCGGTGCAATATCAAATCAACAACGCTAAAGACTACTTATTTAATGTTAAAGACAACGAAGCGACCTTAAAACAATTAACCGAAAGCGTTGAACGCGGGGTAATTGGTCGTAACAACATGGACTTCGTATTAACCGAAGGCCGTAGCGATATCGTTGCCGAAATTAAACGCGAAATTCAAACCGCAATGGACGATTACCATGCCGGTGTCACCATCGCCAGCGTCAACTTACAAGATGCACAGCCACCTGAAGAAGTTCAAGGTTCGTTTGAAGATGCGATTCGTGCTCGCGAAGATAAACAACGCTTAATCAACGAAGCCGAAGCTTACAGCAACGAAATTATTCCAAAAGCTCGCGGTGCAGCAGCTCGCTTAATGCAAGAAGCGGAAGCATTCGAAGCAGAAAAAATTGCCAAAGCCAAAGGTGAAACTGAGCGTTTTGATCAATTGTTGGTGGAATACGAAAAAAGCCCAGCAATTACCCGCAAACGCTTATACCTAGAAGCGAAAGAAAAACTTTACAGCGGCAGCAACAAAATTTTGATCGAATCCGAACGTAATGCCTCGCAGTTCTACATGCCATTACCAGCCACTAATCAAGCGGCCAATAATGTCGTTAGCAGAACAGTAGCAGAACCTGAATTAAGCGCCGACAGCGCCGATAAAGGCAATGCTCACAAAGCTAACCTTAGCAGCGACTTACGCCCAAGCCGGAGCAAATAATGAACATTAGAACTAATACAACCGTACTCGTACCAGCTGGCCTTGGCTTATTAGCAATGGCCTATATGTCGGTTTTTTATGTCAATCAACATGAAAAAGCGATTATGTTTCGTCTAGGTGAAATGGTCACCTCCGACTATAAACCTGGTATCCATTTTAAGACCCCCATCATCAATAATGTCAGTACATTTGATGCGCGTGTGCTGACCTTGGACACCAAGTCTGAGCGTTTTCTTACCTCCGAAAAGAAGAATGTAATTGTTGATTCTTTTGTTAAATGGAGAATCGGTGATGTGGGTCTCTTTTACACCACAGTTGGCGGTGATGAATATCAAGCCAATTTACGTCTTGAACAAATTACTAAAGACGCGATGCGCGGCGAGTTTGGTCTACGCACTATCAAGCAATTGATTTCAGAAGACCGTACCGAACTACGTCAAACCTTGTTGACTAAATTAGCGCCAGTCGCTGCTAAATTTGGTATCGAGCTGATTGATATTCGCATCAAACGCATTGATTTACCGCAAGAAGTCAGTAACTCGGTTTATCAAAGAATGCGCGCTGAACGTGAACGAGTTGCTCGTGAGTTCCGCTCACAAGGTGCAGAAAGTGCAGAGCAAATCAGCGCTGAAGCCGACAAACAAAAACAAGTGCTGTTAGCCAATGCCCAACGCGATGCTGAAAACGTCCGTGGTCGTGGTGATGCACAATCGGCAGAAATTTACGCAAAAAGCTTCGGGAAAAACCCAGAGTTCTATGCTTTCTACCGCAGTTTGCAGGCTTACCAAACAGCATTTGAAAAAACTCAAGATACCTTGGTGTTAAAACCAGACTCTGAGTTCTTCAAATACTTTAATAACGAAAAATAATCAGCTGATTTTTAATACCAGTGTTTTAAGACTCCAACCGTCTAGCACTTAGTTAAGTCCAACACATTCCGTTCGCCCTGTTCTGATTGGGCGAACGGCTTTAACTAAAGCCCGACACACCCGCAGTTTTCCAACACTGGCCGCAAAACTTAGCTCCACCTTGCATCTTCGTCGAGGTCATCGCCATGATAAAACATATAACCCGCATCGTTATTCTTACCGTGATTGGCACGGTATTGTTTAACTTCTTTAATCGCAGCACACCGCATTACGATCAAAACTATGCAGTGTCCTATTCCGATTTTATTACCGACATTCGTAACAACGGCATTTCTGAAGTTGTGATCGATGGTAACAACGTGGAAGGCCGCCGCCAAAATGGCGAACGCTTCACCACCTACAACCCCAACGATCCACGCATGATTGATGAGTTGTTGGAATACGGAGTAAAAATCAAAGTCGAGCGCCCACAAGTGCCATCGACCATGATGCAAATCCTGATTTCTTGGGCACCGATGTTATTGCTGATTGCCGTGACGATTTTCTTCATGCGTAAACAGCAAATGGGCAATCAAGGCGGTCAAATGGGCTTTGGTAAAAGCCGCGCTAAATTGATGGCCGAAGACCAAGTCAAAGTCCGTTTTACTGATGTCGCTGGGGTTGAAGAAGCCAAAGAAGATGTGGTTGAAATGGTCGATTTCCTTCGCGATCCCGGTAAATACGAAGCTTTGGGCGGCAAAATTCCACGCGGCGTGTTGATGGTTGGCCCTCCAGGTACAGGTAAAACGTTATTGGCCAGAGCAATTGCTGGCGAAGCAGGGGTGCCATTCTTCTCAATCTCAGGTTCTGATTTCGTGGAAATGTTCGTCGGTGTTGGTGCGTCTAGGGTACGTGACATGTTCGAGCAAGCCAAAAAACGCGCACCTTGCATCATCTTTATCGACGAGATTGACGCAGTCGGTCGTCAACGTGGCGGTAGCGGTATGGGCGGCGGCGGAAACGACGAACGCGAACAAACCTTAAACCAATTACTGGTTGAAATGGACGGCTTTAGCGGCAACGAAGGCATTATCGTCATCGCTGCGACTAACCGCGCCGATGTATTGGATAAAGCTTTATTAAGACCGGGTCGTTTTGACCGTCAAGTCCAAGTTGGCTTGCCAGACATCAAAGGCCGTGAGCAAATTTTGAAAGTTCATGCTGACAAAGTGCCACTGGCTGATGACGTCAACATTAACGACTTGGCGCGTGGTACCCCTGGCTTTTCCGGTGCGGAACTGGCTAACTTGATTAACGAAGGCGCGTTGTTCGCAGCTCGTAACAAGCAAACCGTGGTCACCATGAATAACTTGGATAAAGCCCGCGACAAAATGATTATGGGCGCTGAAAAACGCACCATGGTGATGAGCCGCGATGACTTGTTAATGACTGCTTACCACGAAGCTGGCCACGCGATTGTTGGCCGCATCGTCCCTGAACACGATCCTGTCTACAAAGTCAGCATCATGCCAAGAGGCGGCGCTTTAGGTATCACCATGTTCTTGCCAGACCGCGATCAATACAGCGCCAGCAAAGATAAATTGGAAAGCCAAATCGCCAGCTTGTTTGGTGGTCGTGTCGCTGAAGAAATGATTTACGGTAAAAACAAAGTAACAACCGGTGCTTCAAACGACATTCAAAGAGCCACCCAATTAGCTCGCAATATGATCACTAAATGGGGTTTCTCAGACCGCTTAGGCCCAATGGATTACGGTGACAGCGAAGGCGGTTACATGGGCGCACAAGCTAAACCAATGTCTGAACAAATGGCGCAATTGATTGACGAAGAAATTCGCAAAATGATTGATGCCAACTACGAAAGAGCAACACAGATTTTGACTGACAACATCGAAATCATGCACAACATGGCCCATGCTTTATTGGATTGGGAAACCATTGATAAGTACCAAATTGATGAATTGATGGCGGGTAAAAAATTGGCTCCACCAGAGCCAGCACCAGAAATCGCCAGCTACGAAGAAACCGCTGAAATCAGTAACACCGAGGACGATCAACAGTATGGACAATCAGGACAGTTAGCGATGTCTTGAGCTTAGGCTGACATTTTGAGGCTGATTCTGAACCTCTCAGCCTCATCCCGAATTTCCTCCTCTATGCGCCCTTCTAAATCTGTACTCTTGAAGGGCGTCTTTTTGACTAGGCGGTTTTATTATGAATAACAGCATCGTTTCTGACAAAAGTGTCAGTTTTTTACGTTTGATTCTGGCGGTTAATTTTAATGCTGCCGTGATTTTTATGCTGATTGTCAGCGTCTTAACCGCGATGGGTAATCCGCTGTTTTTTGACGATTACGGCGATTTATACGGCCCAATGGATAACAATTTACGGTTAATGCTGATTTATTTGTGCGTTACCGAACTGGGTGTTTACAGCTTCTGTCGCTACAGTGATAACTACCGCGCCATGATGGTAATGGGCCTGTTTTTATTGCTGTTGATTATTTCCATCGAATTTTACGGCGTGATTAACGAGGTGGCAGTCGATGAAAATTATCGTTGGTTTTTCCTGTATTTAGGCTTATCGCATTTGGCGTATGGCGCATTGCCTACCGTCAATAAGGTCTAAATCATGACCACAAAAAATATTCTCATCACTGGCGGCACCGGCTTTTTAGGCAGCGCCTTGATTGCCGATTGGTTAGCTCAAGGCCATCAAATTACCCTGATCAGCCGCGATCCACTGGCGGCCATGCAACAACTGGGTAATCAAATCAACGCCGTTAGCGATTTTCACCTGCTACCCCATAGCGCTCAATTCGACGTAATTGTTAATTTAGCCGGTGCGCCACTGTTTAGCAGTCGCTGGAGCGAAGCGCGTAAACAGCAAATTCGCGATAGCCGGATTGGTTTAACTCAGCAATTAGTCGCTTTTATTGCCAGCTTGCAACACAAGCCTGAAGTGCTGATTAGCGGCTCGGCGATTGGTATTTACGGTGATCAAGGCGATACGGTTTTAACAGAACAAAGCAGCGGTAAAGCCGATTTTGGCCAGCAACTTTGCAGCGATTGGGAACAAGCGGCGTTACAAGCAGAAAGCTTGGGCGTCAGAGTCTGTTTAATTCGCACCGGCTTAGTTTTAGGCAACCATGGCGGCTTATTACAGCGCATGTTACCGGCCTTTAAATTCGGCTTAGGTGGTTGTTTAGGTAATGGTCAGCAATGGATGTCTTGGATACATTTAAGCGACTGGTTAGCCATCGTTAACAGCTTAATTGAACGTCCTGAACTGAGCGGCGCATTCAATGCCACCGCACCCAACCCCGTCAGCAATCAAAGTTTTAGCCAACAACTCGCCAAACAACTACACAGACCAGCTTTGCTACCTATGCCGAGTTTTGTTCTAAAACTGCTGTTAGGTGAAATGTCGGAACTGATTTTAGGTAGCCAACGGGTGCTTCCTGAGCACTTGCTGGCAGCGGGTTTTAAATTTCAATATCCAGAGTTAGCACCAGCCTTACAGCAAATCCTGAACTCAGATTAATGAAGCTCTTCGATACATCGCTATTTATTTTTCGCCGTGATTTACGTTTAGATGACAACACCGCGCTCAATGCCGCCTTGTCACAATCAAAACAGGTGATAGCGGCGTTTATCTTTGACCCGCAACAAATCCAGCCTCACCCCTATCAAAGCCAAGCCGGTTTGCAATTTATGCTGCAAGCCTTGGCGGATTTACAGCAACAATTAGCCGACCACAACGGCAAGCTATATCTGTTTCATAGCCAACCGATTGAGCTAATTAGCCAGTTAAATGCCGAACATAAACTCGATGCACTGTTTGTTAATCGCGATTACACCCCATTCAGCCGCCAACGCGATGCCGACTTATATCAGCATTGCCAACAACTAGGCTTATCGTTTCACAGCCATAATGATCTGTTGCTGAATGAGCCCGAACAGCTGCTCAAAGCCAATGGCTGGCCTTATCAAGTGTTTACGCCGTTTTATAACCGCGCCAAACAAAACCCAGTCGCGTTACCAACTGGCTTAGCCGATGGTCAGTTTTTCACGGCAGCATCACAATATCACCAGCCGCAATTACTCGACCAATTCAGAGCAGACAATAACAACCCTTTTCAAGGTGGCCGACAACAGGTTTTGGCAATCCTCAACGACTTACAGCATTGCCAAAACTATGCCGAACAACGCGACTTCCCTGCCCTTGATGCCACCAGCAATCTCTCAGCGCATCTTAAATTTGGCTGCTGTTCGGTGCGGGAAGCGTTTTATGCGGTGTTGCACAATTTAGGTAGCGAACACCCGCTGATTCGACAATTTTACTGGCGAGATTTTTTCAGCCACATTGCCTTTCATTACCCGCAAGTGTTTGGCCATGCCTTTCACAGTCGTTACGATGCGATTAACTGGAGCAAAGACCAAGACCGCTTCTGGGCTTGGGCCAACGGCAAAACGGGTTTTCCAATTGTCGATGCCGGAATGCGGCAGTTAAATCAAACCGGTTGTATGCACAATCGTTTGCGAATGATTACCGCCTCGTTTTTAGTTAAAGATTTGCACATTAGTTGGCGCTGGGGCGAACGCTATTTTGCCCAGAAATTGATTGATTACGACCCTTGTGTAAACAACGGCAACTGGCAATGGGCGGCCTCAACTGGCTGCGATGCTCAACCCTATTTTCGAATTTTTAACCCTTGGCTCCAGCAACAAAAGTTTGACCCCGACTGTCTGTACATCAAACGCTGGTTACCGGAATTGCAAAGCTTTAGTCCAAAAGCCATTCACAACTGGCAAAATAGCCCGTTAGCTGGCGATTACCCACCGCCAATGGTCGATCACAGCCAACAAAGCCAAGCTATAAAAGCCATTTTCAAAGCCCTCAACCCATTAGGAACCGATTGATGCGATTTATCTTAATTTTGATCTGTAGTTTATTAACCGCCTGCACCGGAATTCCCGAAGGCGTGAAAGTGGTCGATGGTTTTGAGTTAAACCGTTACTTAGGCACTTGGTACGAAATCGCCCGTTTGGACCACAGTTTTGAACGCGGCCTAAGCGATATTCGCGCCGAATACAGCCTTAATCCTGACGGTACGGTTAAAGTGTTAAATACCGGCTTTGACAGCGAACAAGGCGAACGCCAAACCGCGATTGGCCAAGCGCATTTTGTCGATAGTGCCGATATTGGCAGCTTGGAAGTCTCGTTTTTCGGCCCATTTTATGGCGCTTACAACATCATCGCTTTAGACAAAAAAACCTACCGCTACGCGATGATTGCAGGGCCTAATCGCGATTATTTATGGATTTTAGCTCGCACGCCAACGCTGGATAAAGCCACGTTGCAAGACTTAGTCGCACAAGCGGCAGAATTGGGTTTTGCGACTGAGCAGTTGATTTATGATCAGCATCGGTAAATCCTAAGCTCGGCGTGAAACGTAGGCCAGAATAAGCGCAGCGTTTCTGGCAGAAAGCTTGATTGACAACCATAAGCCTTCCGCCAGAAACGCTGCGCTTATTTCGGCCTACCCCTACCCCAACAATCCATAAAAAAGGCAGTCTTAACGACTGCCTTTTTTATGGATTGTTTAGCTAATTATTTGCATATACAATAAAATGATGAATAAGAAACTAATTTGGGATGAAAACAAACGCCAAGCCAATTTGCAAAAGCATGGTCTTGATTTTGCTGACGCCGACCAAGTTTTAGAATCACATTATCGTCTTGATATTGAAATTTGGCGAAGTAATGAATTAAGAACGGCATCCCTATCTTATGTATTGGGTGAGTTAGCCGTTTTAATGGTTGTTCATACACCGCGCGAACAGGCGACGCGCATTATTAGTTTTCGCCCAGCCAGTAGCAAAGAACGGGAGACCTATAATGAATGGCTCGAAAACCAATGATATGAGCCGTGCAGAAGTATTAGCGGCTGTACGAGCAATACCTAATGAAAACGATTTTGTCTGGGATGGTATTGATGAAGACGACCGCCCACTCACTGAGCAAGAGTTGCAGGCGGGTTTAGTCCGCAGTCGTGGCAGACCAAGCGGATCAGACAAAACCCAAATTGCTTTACGGGTTGATAACAATGTCTTAGCCGCATTTAAAGCAACCGGTAAAGGTTGGCAAACTCGTATGAACGAGGCGTTACGAGACTGGCTTAATCACCATCAATCTATTTAGCTGTAGGCCAGAATAAGCACAGCGTTTCTGGCCAGAAAGCTTGATTGACAACCATAAGCCTTCCGCCGGAAACGCTGTGCTTATTCCGGCCTACGCATCATTGCCATATTCGCGAAGAATTAGGCATACGGTATAGGCTAAGATAAGCCCCCTCTTTCACTCTCATTTCTTCCACCACCATGCAAATCTGGGTTGATGCCGATGCTTGTCCAAAGGCGATAAAAGACATTCTTTACCGAGCCGCCGAGCGTACGCAAACCTCGGTGACTTTGGTTGCTAATCAATACCTGCAAACCCCGCCTTCCCGTTACATCAAGTTTTTACAAGTCCAATCCGGCTTCGACATCGCCGATAACGAGATTGTTAAACGCTTATCGGCTGGCGATTTGGTGATTACCGGCGATATTCCACTGGCCAACGACACTATTGATAAAGGCGCTCACGCTCTTAACCCACGCGGCGAACGCTATACCAAGGAAAACATTAAACAACGGCTGAATATGCGTGATTTTATGGATACGCTTAGAGCCAGCGGCATCGATACAGGCGGCTTGGCGGCGATGAGTCAGCGTGATGTACAAGCTTTTGCTAATCAATTGGATAGTTTCTTAGCGCAAACACGCCAATGATCGCTAACCGCTAGTTTCAATTATCAAAACTTGCTAGGTTCATCGCTTAAACAACTGCGGTTTAAGCGATGAAAATTCACCAATTCGACACCGACGAAGCCCTCAACAGCCTCAAAACCAAAACCACCGGTTTATCCAGCCATGAAGCGCAACGGCGCTTGCTCGAATACGGTGCTAACCAAATCGACATAGCGCCGCGGGAATCCTTGCTGTGGGGATTTGCCAAAGAGTTTGTGCATTTTTTTGCTTTGATTCTTTGGTTAGCGGCTGGCTTGGCGTTTTTTGCCGAATCGCAGCAACCCGGTAGCGACATGGATACGCTGGGCTTTGCGATTTTAGGGGTGATTTTGATTAACGGCGTGTTTGCGTTTTGGCAGCAGTTCCGCGCCGAACAAGCGATGACCGCTTTGCAAAAGCTGTTACCGCAATCGGTCAAAGCCTTACGCGATGGCAAGATCGGTTCGATTTTAGCCGCTGATTTAGTCCCTGGTGATTTGATTGTCTTGCAAGAAGGCGACAATGTGCCCGCCGATTGTCGAGTGATTGAAGCGATGAGTCTGCGAGTCAACAACGCCACTGTCACCGGCGAATCGATGCCACAAGCCCGTAATGCCGAGCCTTGTGATGGCGATGATTTATTCCATGCTCGCAATATTTTGTTGGCTGGCACTTCCATCATGTCTGGCGAAGCCACTGCCGCGATCTTTGCCACGGGGATGCACAGCGAATTCGGCAAAATCGCCCATTTAACTCAAACCGCCGGCGCATCAATTTCGCCACTGCAATTAGAAATCATCCGCCTAAGTCGCATCATAGCGATGATGGCTCTGTGTTTAGGCGCGGTGTTTTTCTTGATTGGGCAAAGCATGGGCTTGTCGTTTTGGGACAATTTTATTTTTGCGATCGGCATTATCGTCGCCAATGTGCCGGAAGGTTTGCTGCCAACCGTCACTTTGTCGTTAGCAATGGCCACGCAGCGGATGGCAAAACGCAATGCCTTGATTCGGCATTTACCATCAGTCGAGGCTTTGGGGGCTGCGACCGTGATTTGCACCGACAAAACCGGCACTCTCACCGAAAATCGCATGGAAGCGGTACGTCTGTATCTAAACCAGCAATTAATTTCAGCAGCCGAAATTCAACAACAAGCCGAATTACAGCAGCAATATCAGGATTTTTTTATCGATGCCCTGCTGTGTCAGAATTTAAAAACCGTGACCGTCGCTGGCAAAACTCAGTTAAGCGGCGATCCGATGGAAATTGCCTTAGTCACGATGGCCAACAGCAATTTAAAGCAACACTTTGATTACCCAAAAATTAATGAAATAGGCTTTGATACCTACCGCAAACGGCTATCAACGATTCATCAAACTCCAACAGGGATCAAGCTGTATTGCAAAGGGGCGTTGGAAATGTTGTTGCCGTTGGCTAATCGGCTACAAATTGGCGCTGAAGTTTTGCCAATCACCGCTCAACATCGTCAAGGTTTTACTCATGCTCTGGAAACCATGGCCGCCGATGGTTTACGGATATTGGCGTTTGCTTGGCGGGATTTGGATAATCTCGATGATCTGGCGAATAGTGAGCAGAATTTGATTTTAGGCGGCTTGGTCGGCTTAGCCGATCCGCCTCGCGCTGCCGTCCCTGCCGCGATTAGCAAATGTAAAACTGCGGGTATCAAAGTAATTATGGTGACTGGCGACCATCCTCATACCGCCTTAGCAATTGGTCGGCAGATAGGCCAAATCGAAACTGACAACCCCGTGGTGATTAGCGGCGATCAATTACGCAAACTGTCGCCAACTCAATTACAGCTAACTTTAGACGCGCCGGAACTGATTTTTGCTCGCGTTGCTGCTGATCAAAAAATGCTGATTGTCCAAGCCTTAAAAAACAAAAAACAGGTGGTGGCGGTGACCGGTGATGGGGTTAATGATGCGCCAGCGCTAAAAATGGCCGACATTGGCATTGCGATGGGGATTAGCGGCACCGATGTCGCCAAACAAGCGGCGGATATGATTTTGTTAGATGACGACTTTGCCAGCATTGTCGCTGCGATTGAGGAAGGCCGAGCGGTGTATGCCAATATCCGCAAGTTTTTAACTTACATTCTGACCTCGAACGTACCGGAATTAGTGCCTTATTTAGCGTTTGCCTTATTCAAAATTCCACTGCCGTTAACCATTATTCAGATTTTGGCGGTTGATTTAGGCACCGATATGTTGCCGGCGCTGGGCTTGGGTGCTGATAAACCCGAAGCGGGCATCATGGCTAAACCGCCCCGCCCTTCACAACAACGCTTGCTTAACTGGCCTTTGGTATTAAGAGCTTATTTATTTTTAGGTTTGTTAGAAGCAGCGGCGGCAATGGCGGCTTATTACTTGGTTTTGCAACAAGCTGGCTGGGTTTGGGGGCAAAGTTTAGACGCTCATAATCCAGTCTATTTACAGGCAACCACAGCTTGTTTAAGCGCGATTATTTTGATGCAGGTGGTGAATGTGTTTATTTGTAAAAATCCCAACAGCCCTTTACTGCGTCTCGCGACTTTCTCGAATCCTTTAGTTATATCGGGCGTGGTTTTGGAACTGGTTTTGATTATGTTGATTGTTTATACCCCGTGGGGGAATCAATTATTTGGCACTGCGCCGATTGCGCTGGAAATTTGGTATTTAATTCTACCCTGCTGTTTGTTAATGTTGATTTTTGAAACAATTCGCAAAAGTTTGGCAAAACGCTGGTTAAGAATTAAGCCTCTCTAATTTCGATATTCGGCCCGATAAATGCATAGCCAACAGCGCGATGAGTTTGTATCATCAAACTCGAATCAAAACGTGCCAATTTATCTCGCAACCGACTCACTTGAGTATTGATTCGTCCATAAATTGAATCAATATCTTCTCCGCCAGCCATAAAAACCGCTTCAATAGTTTTTCTATCTACGATTCTTTTTGGATTTTCAAGCAATAATTTCAATACATTAATTTCCTGTAAAGTTAAATTCAATACTCGATCAACTGGGGCAGTTAATTGCCGAGAGCTTAAATCTAACGCCCAATTAAGCGGCATATTTTCTGGCTTTAATCGGTAATATAAATTCTTAATACAAGCTGCAAGCTCACGCCAATCGACCGGTTTGGTCAAATAGAAATCAACACCATCCTCTAAGCTTTGTAATTTATCGGCAATATCAGTTCTTGCAGTTAGCATAATAATGCCGCGCTGCTGACGATCAAGTAATCGTTTAGCAATCGAAAAACCATCTTCACTCGGTAAATTAATGTCTAATACATAAATTTCGCTTTGCCATTCTTGCATCAAGACATCAAGATCTTCGGCATTTCTTACGCCACGAACATTAAACCCAGCTAGCATTAATTGATACAACAACTCTTCAAGCAAAACCAAATTATCTTCAACCAGAGTTACTGTAATTGGCAAGTTAACATCAATACTCATTATTTAATTCACCATTAGTTTTTATTGGCAATTTAATCACAAAACATAACCATCTATTTGGAAGACTGATTGCTCTGATGCTACCATGATGAAGATTGATAATATGTTTAACTAAATACAAGCCTAAACCAGCACCTGCAATCTCTTTATTTCCACCAATCCGCGAATACTTTTCGAAAATTTCAGTTAATTGATGTTTAGTCAATTTATCGGCTTTATTAGCAACACTAATTCTCAAGACCTTTCTATTAAGCACCTTAAAATCGACTCTAATAACACCATTAACATCACCATATTTAATCGAATTATCAATCAGATTATTAATCGCTACTTGCAACAACTGTAAATCACCATAGCCTGACGCCCAATAATTTTCTGCATTAACAACCAAACTACAATTATTATATGACAAATTTAATTCAAAGACCTGTTCACCATAATCTATATCATCGGAAGCACAACAACCATAAGTTGATAATACCGCATCAATTAATGAGGATATTGGCCAAACTTGAGAATGAGTTTTCCAAGCTGCGGCATCTAATCGGTCTCGTGCCAATACATCGCTAACCAAGCTATCCAAGCGACTAATTGCTTGCCGAATTCGTTGATGGCGACTAGCCAATGCTGGCAATTCCGCACCCGGTTGTAGCTCTAAACTTTGCACAGTGGTATCAATCACCGCCAACGGCGTTTTTAATTCATGCCCCAGCATCGACATAAACCGATTCAATTCACTCCGCAACCAACGCTCTTTCTCCACTTCGGCATTAGCCTCTTGCAACAACATGGCTTCGGCAATTTTTCGTCTCGCGACTTCAGCACGTAGACTTAACCAACCAAAGCAAAATACCACCCCCAACAATAGCAAGATGCCACCGATCAAGGTTTCGATGACGATAGTTTGTTTGAGCAGTCGAACTTGTTCCGGTAAATGACCAGAGTCGTAAAGAAAATCATCCAGCGCAAAATCTTTATCGCCCATCCCAACTTCAATAAATGCATCCGCCATCCGCTGCCAACGTCCAGGATTCATATGCCCGATTTCAATCAAATCCGGCAAAATCAATTTGCGCATGGCATCCGCTTCAAATTGCAAATGCGCACGTGACTTTTCGACTTGATATTTATTGATTAATAAATCGATGATTTCATCGGGATGATCCATTGCATAGCGCCAGCCTTTTAAACTGGCTTGTCGAAACTCCGCAACACGCTTGGGGTTTTGTTTAAGCTCCTGTTCGCTGGTAAAGAGAATGTCACTATAAAAATCAATTCCATAGCTGTTCGGATTAATAACCGTATATTCAATCCCTTTTTGCAGCATGTAAAAAGGTTCGTTTGTTAAGTAGGAATTGAAGGCATCGACGCGACCACTGATTAAATCTTCAAAATCAAAGCTTGAAGGCAAAATATCAATCGAGTTAGTTTCAATACCCTCTCGTAAAAACATCGCGAGAAAATCAGAATCGGTATTACTAAGCATGACTTTTTTACCGATCAAATCATGCGGCGAATTGATATTGGCGTCTTTTCTGCTTATCAATACTGAGGGTGAATGTTGAAATATCGCTGCTAAAGCAACCAAGGGTTTACCTTGCATTCTGGCGTAGAGCAGCTCACTATTGGCTTCTGCGTATTGGGCGCGTCCCGCTAAGACTTCTTCGATAGGCGTTACCCCAGGGCCGGCAGCATGAATTCTCACATCCAGACCAACTTCTTGATAAAAGCCTTTTTCGACGGCAGCGTAGTAGCCAGCAAATTGGAATTGATGATGCCAACGTAGCTGAAAATCGATAGTTTCCAGCGCAGCAAACACCTTACAGCTCATCATCAGCATGATAAGCATCAGGTAAACTGATCTATTTGGGCGAAGAAGGTTTGGCACAGTTATCAAGATAATTAAGTTTTCGCAATTTTACAAAATTTAAAACTTAATTACACAGTAACTGTCGATGGCGAAAACAATCAGTCGTGTGGTCGTTAACCATTCCCACTGCTTGCATATAGGCATAACAAATGGTTTTGCCGACAAATTTAAAGCCGCGTTTTTGTAAATCGCGACTAAGTTGTTCGGAAATGGATGTAAAAGCCGGAAGTTGCTCGTGAGTTACGTAATTGTTTTGAATCGGCTGCCCATCGACAAATTGCCAGAGATAGGCGTCAAAACTGGCAAATTGCTGTTGGACTTTAAGAAAGGCTTGGGCGTTGATGATCGCTGATTGCAGTTTTAGCTTATTTCTCACCAAACCTGGGTTTGCCAGCAAGCTTTGTAATTTTTCAGCATCGTAACTGGCAACGATGGCCGGATCGAAATCGTCAAACGCTAGTCGATAAGCCGGACGTTTATCAAGAATGGTGCGCCAGCTTAATCCTGCTTGTGCGCCTTCCAAGATCAGAAACTCAAATAGCTGCCTATCATCGTGAAGCGGCACGCCCCATTCGCTATCGTGATAATGCGCTTCGTTAGCACTGCTCAACGCCCAACGACACTTTTGCATTATTTGTTTTGCATCAGGCTTTTAAGATCGGCAAACGGGTTAAAAGTACCGCCGCCAGATTTAGCTTCAGAAACCGATTTTCCACCGTGACGAATTTGCTCTTCAAAGCGTTGATGTTCGTTGTCGTGGCAATAAACGCACAATAATTCCCAATTACTGCCATCGCTGGGATTGTTGTCGTGATTGTGGTCAACATGATGAACAGTCAGTTCGCGGAGATTTTTTAAATCAAATTCGCGCGTACAACGTCCGCAAATCCACGGATACAGTTTTAAAGCTTGTTCGCGGTAGCCTTTTTCGCGTTCTTCTTTATTGCGTCGAGCTTCGGCGACAATTTGTTGGGCTTTGCTATTTGACATGATTTTTCCTCCTTTTAACCGCCGGTAGCGTTCATGTGGCGCATGATGATGGGTTGTTCGTTAAGATCGAAATAGTGGCGTTCTGGCTTGATTTGCATCGCTTCGATAATCGCTTGTTTTAATCGCGCCATATCATTGGGATATTGGCGAACAACGGCTTTTAAATCGACCGAATCTTCATTGCCTAAACACAGTAATAATCGGCCTTCAGCAGTCAGTCGCACCCGATTACAACTACTGCAAAAATTGGCGCTGTGTGGCGAGATAAAACCAACCCGCGTTTGGCTGCCGATCACTTGCAAATAATCCGATGGGCCGCCGGTTTTGTCGGCAATCGCGACTAAATTAAAGCGTTGTTGCAAATCTTGTTTAATTAAATGACTGGGATAATAGGCTTCGGCGCGATTATGTTGATCGACCACACCTAACGGCATTTCCTCGATAAAGCTAATATCAATCGCTTTATCGACGGCAAATTGCACTAAATCGCCGACTTCTTGGTGATTGCGATTTTTTAGAATGACAGCGTTGATTTTGATTCGCTGAAAATCGGCGGCGATGGCGGCATCAATGCCTTTTAACACTTGCGCTAAATCACCGGTGCGGGTTAGTTGTTTGAATTTATCTGCGTCTAAAGTATCTAAGCTGATGTTAATCCGCTTCACACCGGCGGCTTTAATCTCGGCAGCCATACTGGCCAATTGTGAACCGTTGGTAGTGATGACTAATTCATCGAGACCGGATAATTGGCCTAGTTGCTGTAACAAACCTAAGGCACCATTACGAACTAAAGGCTCGCCGCCGGTGATGCGAATTTTGCTGACGCCGAGTTCGACAAAGGCTTGGCTGATAAAGTGAATTTCTTCCAAACTCAAAATCTGCCCGCGCGGTAAAAACACCATGTCTTCGGCCATACAGTATAGGCAGCGGAAATCACAGCGGTCGGTAATCGATACCCGCAGGTAATTAACGGTCCGTCCAAAGCGGTCGATGAGCTGAGGCGTTTGCGGCAAATGGGTCATAAGTTTTTGGAAAAAATCGGAGTAGAAATAGTACCACAGCAGATTACAGGGGCGATTAGCTGACAACTCTGGCTTAAAGTATTTTCTGATAAAAGCTAGGCAAGCAATTGAATTTTTATAATTTTCTGAGTAACCTAAACATAAAGGAATTGCCGACGGAGAAAGTTTATGAGCCATTCTAATGCTTTACAAAACACCATTACACCGAGCAAAAGCCGTGTGTTACTGGCTTGTTTGCTGTTGTTGGTCAGTCTGAATAGCGAAGCTAAAAAAAGAAAATCCCCGCCACCAGAGCCGGAAGTCGTGTTTGAAGAAATGCCTGAATACCATGCCGAATTGGATCTAAGGATTCCTGATAATCAATGGTTGGATGAGATAGACACCGAGCAACTATTTCAAGCGCCGAAAAAAGCCGAACCGCAACAACTGGCTGGCAAAAAATCGAAAAAACGCCCGTTAAATGTCGATTGCGGGATGGATGTTAATCCTAATTTGAGTATTGATAATTCCTTAGGTAATCGCTTAACGGGGGAATGTGATGTGCAGTATCGTTATTAAATAGGCCTCAACGTTTGTAGGCCGGAATAAGCGCAGCGTTTCCGGCACTAAGGCTTTAACCGTTTTAAGAATCTATCTCCCCGAAACGCTACGCTTATTCGGGGCTACGCTCGATAAAAACCCACAAACATTCTCCTATCGCCAATCCCTGCGTTAAAATTGCGGCTTTAATCTTTAGCGGCTACGGACTGGACCATGAATTATAAAACCCTGTTATTTG
>Ga0208223_1000036_pt1 | contig 34168 bp, 53 predicted proteins | sample LakMenE07Oct09ns_FD_150678 | JGI IMG/M metagenome (GOLD analysis project Ga0208223, IMG submission 150678) | Freshwater microbial communities from Lake Mendota, WI - 07OCT2009 deep hole epilimnion ns (SPAdes) | ecosystem: Environmental > Aquatic > Freshwater > Lake > Epilimnion/Euphotic zone ...
GAAAACAATTAAAAATTAAAAACATGACAAAAGGTATCACAATCACAAAAGCATTAGCAGGTTACACAAGAGTTTCTTACAACGGTGAAGAAATTGCAAAGCATTACTTATCTGCAACCACACAAGGCACAAGAGAAGCCTTTGATATTCCAGAAGGACAAAGCGTTGATTCTTGGATTGAAGAAACTTATGCCGAAGAAATTAAAGCCATTGATGAAGCTCAAAACGAAGATTAAAACATAAATATGAAAAAGAAACCAATATCATGGCAACTTAGTGAGACTACGATTGCCAAAGTAAAGAAAGAAGCTACAAGAGATAAAGTAGCTATTCAAGTTAAAGCAGAACAATTATTAATTATTGCATTGGAGGGCAAACACAAATGATACAAGCATTATTTGAATTATTATTATTAATATTATTATGCTTACTTGGTGGATTAACTCTTGGCTGCATGGTTAACATGATAGTAAATAACAAACCTAAAAAACCTACATCTTATGAAAACTGGAAAAAGAGCAGAAGATAGTATCATGTGGCCATCTAATATGATCATTGAAATAACAGATGAGCAAATAGAAACATTAGTTAATTACCGGAATGAATTAGATAATCGCATGATTAACAATGTTGATAGAACTACTTTAAAATGGGCAATATTTCACGAATCACAAAAAATAACTAATTTTATTAATGAATACCGCAAACGTAACAACCGCAAAAGAGAAGTCTATTTATTTGATAAATAAGTTTAGATACATTCTCGAATGTGACAATAATGAGTATTTTAAGGAATGTATAATAATTTGCCTTGATGAAATACTTAAAGAATTAGAAGGAACAGATAGATATAAATATTGGAAAAAAGTTAAAGCAGATATAGTAAATTTTAAACAAAAATAATATGACACCAAAAGAACAAGCTATACATGGAAGAGATTTTTATGTTACTGAAATTTATAGATTAACAGGACGTGGCTATCAATATAAACAAGCAAAAGAAATAGCCATTGATAAAATCAATAAACAAATTGAATTGAACCAAAATGATAAATATTTAGTTAAAGTAAAACAAGAATTAGAAAAATTATGAATATAATAGGTAAAATAAAACACATCGGTGAAACTGTAGCAGTTTCCGATAAATTCAAGAAACGTGAAATAGTATTAACTATTGATGAGGAAACGAAATATCCTCAGTATGTAACATTCCAAGTTACTCAAGAGAAATGTGATAAGTTAAATGGCTTAAAAATAGGCTATGAGTTAAACGTATCATTTAATCTTAAAGGTAGGGAATGGAATGGTAAGTATTTTAATACTTTGGAAATGTGGTCCTGGGCAATTACAGATGCATCTGTTAATAATAATAGTGCAGATACTGATGCACAATTACCTCCAAAACCAAAAGCTAAAATAATAATAGATGAAATAAATGATTTGCCATTTTAAAAATAATTATTAATTTTGTAAATAATTCAACCGCCATGAATCAAACTAATTTAAAATCTTGCCCTTTATTCTCTGTGCTTTACTTGGCGGTTGGCACATTGGATAGAGGGCATCTTATTTTATAAAAAATGAAACAATTATTAGAGTTCCAAAGGAAAGTAAATGCAATTAAAAAGGATGGTAAAAATCCACATTTTAAAAGCACTTATGCAACATTAACACAAATCTTATCAGAAGTAAAACCAATACTTTCTGAGATTGGATTAGTATTATTACAACCGATTAAAGATGGTAAGGTAGGTTGTATCTTATTAGATGAATCAGGTAAGGAAATCGCATCAAGTTATATTGACTTACCTACCGGATTAAATCCTCAACAATTAGGTAGTGCAATAACTTATTTCAGGAGATATACATTGGCTTCTTTATTATCATTAGAGATTGAAGATGATGATGCAAATATGACTATTAAGCCATCAAAGCCTATATTAACTCCTGACTTATTTGAAGCAATGATTAAGGCAATTAATGAGGGTAAAAAAGCACAAGTAATAGCATCATTAGATAAATATACTATTGATGCAAAGTATAAACAATTAATCGATGTGGCAATTAAAAACAACTAAACATGACAACAACAAACAAAGACATCAAACAATTACTTGAAGAGATTGAATTAGCATGGTCAAAATTAGATTATAGTAATAATGCAGTAGCAATGTTACAAATGGCTAAAATGATTGGCAGAATGCAAGGGATGCTAAAAACAATAGAAATAGAACTTGAGGTCGAAGATTACTTAAATAATATTAAACAATGAAAAGAATACTAAAAGCAATAATATATTTTATTTTAGACATATTACATTATAAAACATTAACCAATAAAAACAAATAACATGAAAAAATCAATGTATCAAATCCAATCCGAGTATCAGCAAATCGCTGATGCTTTAACAACTGGAGAATTAACTCCTGAGTTAGAACAGGCTTTAACTATTGCCGAGCATGAATTAGAAGTTAAATCAGTTAATTACTCCTTTGTAATTAAAGATATTAACGATGAAATTTCTATTATCAATGCTGAGATAGATAGACTTAAAGACTTAAAGAAAGTTCGTGAGAATGCTTTAGAAAGACTTAAAAACAATATTAGTAATGCTATGCAACTATTCCAAGTTGATGAAATTAAAACTCCTTTAATTAAGATTAATTTTAGGAAATCAGAATCAGTTGAGGTTGATAATTTAGCCTTATTAGATGCTAAATTCCTAAATGAGAAAGTAACCATCACACCGGATAAAATGGCAATTAAAGAAGCCATCAAAAATGGTGAAGATGTTAATGGTGCAAGATTAGTTATTAATAATAATATTCAGATTAAATGACAGATTTAGAAAAATCAGAAAGAGCCTTATTAATTTTCTGTGCTCATGCTTTAACCATGTCGGATGAATACACTCGCTTCTTAGGGCAGTTTAAGTTCCAAGAGAAACAGAAATTTAACGCATTGAAATTTGCCTGTGAAGAGTTTGTTAAAACCATTTATAAGAATTTAGATGAATATAAGTTAAAACAAGTCAAGGACTTAAATGATATGATGTGTGACTTTTACTATTCATTAATTAATGGTGAGGAGATTGAAATAATAAGAAATAAAATAAATGAATAATAAATTAATTAATATTAAAATTAAACCATTATCAGTAAATGAAGCCTGGCAAGGTAAAAGGTTTAAATCAGCAAAATATAACTTATATGAAACTGAATTACTTTTGTTATTACCTAAATTAAAATTACCAAAAGAACCATATGAATTAAATATTGTTTTTGGATTAAGTTCTAAATTAGCTGATATTGATAATCCAGTAAAATGTCTTATTGATGTATTACAAAAAAAATATAATTTTAATGATAAATTAATTTTTAAATTATTAGTAGTCAAAGAGTTAACAAAAAAAGGTAATGAATTTATTAAATTTAACATATTAAATTATTCATTAAATAAATAAAATTATTAAATTTGAAGTTATTAATGGTATGCACGGACCAATTATTAAAAACTTATTTAATCCTACTGCCGGCGGAGCGTGCACTCCAAAGGCGTAGGATTTTTTATTTATGAAAAAATATAAAATTAAATCACCATCAAACAAAATTTTTGAAGTCTTAGCAGATTCAATATATCATGCAATTCAAATATGTGTATCTGCAGAAAATTATAAATATTCAAATATTAATTATATAAAACTATGAATATATTAGAAAAAGCAAATGAAATTGTAAATCTTCGTAAAGAGGAAAAAGAAAGACAATATGGTCCTTTTAGTGAATGTAATAATAGAGCAGCTAAAATTGCTTCAGTATTATGTAATAAAGAAATTACAATTGAAGATATTTATTATTTTCAAATTTCATTAAAATTAGCAAGAGAAAGTTGGTCACATAAAGAGGATAATTTATTGGATATTGTAGCATATATAGGTGGTTTAAATAATTATTTAGAAAATATAAATATTTGTGGAAATGATATAACTAAAAATAAAAAACATGAATAAATTAATTAATAAAACTATAAAGAAATTATTTTTAAAAGGTAAAGAATCTAATAATTTATATTGGCAATCAATTCAAATTGATGATAGAAATCCTATAATAGAAATTAAAAATATTAATTTGGAATTTAAAAATATTATTAATCCAATTGATGAATTTAATCCAAATTTACCTTGGGCAGAGGATCATTTTTTAGAACGAGTAAATGGAAAACCAATTAATCCTGGTGAACAATATAAAAACTGGCCATATTATAAAAATATTGATAATGATATTTTATTTAGATCTAAAGGTATTTTTTCACATAATTACATGGAAAGATATTGGTGTTCTGGTTATAAAGGTATAAGATTTCAATATGGTGATTTAAATGATATAATAAATAAATTAAAAAATAATCCATATTCCAGACAAGCTTTTTTATCAGTATGGCATCCAGAAGATCAATCTAATCATTTAGAAAGAGTCCCATGTACAATTGGTTATTGGTTTAATGCTGAAAATAATATTTTAAATATTACATATTTAATAAGATCTTGTGATGCTATAAGACATTTTAAAAATGATTTATATATGACATATAGATTATTACAATTTGTAGCTGATAATATTGGATTTAAATATGGAAATATGAATGTTTGGATTGGAAGTTTTCATTGTTTCAAGTCAGATTTATATTCATTAAAAAAACAAATTTAATATGTGTGGATATACTATAACTAAAATTAAATTACCTAATTTGTTAAAACATAGGGGAATATTTGAAAGAAATATTAAACATGGTAATTGGGAAATATGTTTTAATTCATTACCATTATCTAGTTTTAAAACTGGAATAGAACAACCTATTGAAATTTCTAATTATAAAATTGTTTTTAACGGGGAGATTTTTAATTATAAATTATTAATAAAAGAAAGTAATTCAGATATTCATTATTTGCAATTATTAATGAAAAAATGTCAGAATGATATATTTTTATTTTATAAAGAAAGTTTAAAATGGGAAGGTTTTTGGTCAATTTCTATTATTAAAAAAAATGGTGATGTTTATTGTTTTACAGATCCATTAGGTAAAAAACAATTATATTATAATTCAATTGGTTTATCTAGTGAAATAAAACCATTAATAAATAATAATGAATATTTAAATTATAATGAATTAAATTTTGGAAATAATAAAACTAATTTTAAAAATATTAAAAGATTAATTCCATCTTATTTATATCTATATAAATTAAATAATAAATATCCAGTTAAAATAAAATGGCAAAATTATTGGTATAAAATAAATAACAATAATCTATATGAAATCATAGATAAAAACATAAAATTAAGATTAGATAATAATTATGACGGAATATCCTTGTTGTTAAGTGGTGGATTAGATTCTAATATTATTTTACATCATGTTTTAAAATATACAAATAATATTGATATTGTTTCTATAGAGAATAATGAATCTACAAATATTAAAGAAATATGTAATATTAATAATATTAATACTAATTTTATAAATGATAAATACACTGATACAGAATTAAGTAATGCTATTTTATCATATGAACATTCATTAGATTATGGAAGTTTATTACCTAATTATTTACTTTTTAAATCTTGTAAAAATTCTTTAGTTTTAACAGGTGATGGAGCTGATGAATTATTTGGTGGATACAATCGTGCTATTTTAAATGACACTTTTTATTATGATGTTTTTTTAGAACTACCTTACTATCATAATATTCGTTTAGATAGAATGTCAATGGCATTTACAAAGGAAGCAAGATCTCCATTAATGTCATTAGAATTAGTAAGATATTGTGTTAATCTGGATAGAAAATATAGGGTAAATAAAAAAATATTAAGGGATTTATATTCATCATATTTACCAAAATTTATAATTGAAGGGATAAAAAAACCATTAAGATTAAACAATGATAAAAATTTTAATATAAATTTAATTAAAACAAAACATAAAGAAATATTTAATAAAAATAACAACTAAAAAAAATAAAATTATGAGATTAAAAAATGAATTTGGACCAATAAGAGAATGGGCAAAAAATAAAGGAATTTATGAAAAAGGTGATATTAAAACACAATATGTAAAATTTCAGGAGGAAGCTGGGGAATTAGCTAAAGCTATTATAAATAATGATAGTGAGGAAATAATGGATGCAATAGGTGATTGTATTGTAGTTTTAACATCTATAGCATATTTTAATGAAATTGACATTGAGATATGTATTAATTCTGCTTATGATATTATTAATAAAAGAAAAGGTAAAATGATTAATGGTTCCTTTGTAAAAGATGGAATATAATTCTAAATATTATGGAAGTCCTTTAAATTTATTTATTGCAGAAAACTGTAGAAAAGACCTTGTTGTTAATAATATTGATTTAATTATACATGATTATAAAAATAAAATTATAACTATAATTGAAAGCAAACATGAAAATGAATCAATTAAAATTGGACAAGGTCTTTTATTGAAAAAAATTAGACAATTAATACCAAAAAAAATTAATGATTATATTATTCAAATCTTAATTATTAAAGGTAATTATCCATATGAAAGCGCTAATTTATTAAATGTAAAAGGTGAAATAATAAAAACATTAAATAAAAATGAATTAATAAAATTTATAAATAATGAAAAAATTTAAAGTAATAATAATAGATAAAAAAAATGGAAATTTAATTGAATCATTAAATGAATTCTCATTAAATAAAGAAATATTAAAAAGAAAATATGAATATAAATATAAATTTATATATCCAAATAATAAAATAATAATTAAAAAATATATAGATAATACAATTATACAATTAGATTTATTAAATTTTAATAAAGAAATGGAGGTAACTAATGTCTAAAGACCCTGCAGTACTATTTTATACATCAGATTTTCTAACAGGAACAATGTTAATGTCATATGAACAAAAAGGTAAATATATTACTTTATTATGTTTACAACATCAAAAAAATTTCCTTACAGAAAAAGATATGATTAATATATGTTCATCATATGATAAAGACATATATGATAAATTTAAAAAAGAAAATGATATATATTTTAATGAAAGAATGAAATTTGAACATGAAAAAAGAGCTAATTTTAGTAAATCACGATCAAAAAATAGACTTAAAGGATTGAAAAAGAATAAGTTAAATAAAAAATCATATGATAAAGATATGATTAACATATCAAATTCATATGATAATCATATGGAAAATGAAAATGAAAATATAAATATTAATAGTAGTAATAGTTATAAGATAGAAGATATAAAGAAATATTTTAAAGAAAAAGGATATTCAGAAATAGCAGCTCAAAAATTTTATGATTACTATTCTATTGCAAATTGGAAAGATAGTAAAGGGAAAAAAGTTAAGAACTGGAAACAAAAGGCACAAGCTGTTTGGTTTAAAGATGAAAATAAAATAGTGGATGATTCAAAAATTAGGATGGTATGGTAGTTATTGATTTAAGCACAAAAGAAAAATACGAGATTGAAATAACTAAAAATGGGGAAAATAAAATGATTTGTCCTATTTGCTCACATACAAGGAAAAAAAACACTGATAAATGCTTTTCTTTTAATTTGCAAAAAAGTGCTGGAAGATGCAATCATTGTAATGTAGTTCTAGTTGAATTTAAAGAATTTAATATAAAAACTCAAAATATTCATTATAAGCGTCCAAAAAGTGATCACCTATATGAATATACGGAAAATTGTTTAAAGTTCTTTAAAACGCGTTTAATTAGCTATAACACATTATTAAAGCTTAAAGTATCTGAAGGAATTGAATGGATGCCAAAAAACAAGGCAGAAATACCAACTATTAAATTTAATTATTTTAGAAATGGCGAATTAATAAATATTAAATATAGGGGTAAAGATAAAGATTTTAAACTTTATAAAGATGCAGAATTAATATTTTATAATTTAGATAGTTGTATAAACAATAAAGAAATTATAATTGTAGAGGGAGAAATTGATTGTTTAACTTTAGTAGAATGCGGATTTAATAATGTAATTTCCGTACCAAATGGAGCTGGATTAGGTAAATTAAATTTAGATTATTTAGATAATTGTATTGATTTTTTTACTGAAGACATGAAATTTATATTAGCTTTAGATAATGACAAACCAGGTTTAAATCTTCAAAATGAATTAGCAAGAAGATTAGGATATGAAAACTGTTCTACAGTTATATTTAAAGATTGTAAAGATGCAAATGAATGTTTAATAAAATATGGCAAAGAATCGATTATAGAATGTATTAATAATAAAAAAGAATTTCCAATTATTGGTGTATTTAATGCAAATGATATTGAAAAAAATATTTATGATTATTATTATAATGGTTTGCCACATGGAGCAAATATTGGTATGTCAGAATTTGATATGTTTTTAAGATTTCAAGAAGGTTACTTAACTACAATTACTGGAATACCAGGACATGGAAAGTCTGAATTTTTAGACTTTATATTATGTAGATTAAATATTAGTCATGATTGGAAAGTAGGTTTATATTCACCTGAGAATCATCCTTTAGAATTACATTTTAGTAAATTTGCTGAAAAAATTTCTGGTAAGTCTTTTGAAGGAAATAATAAAATAAATGAAGATGAATTAAAGCAAATGATTGATTATCATGCAAATAACTTTTATTTTATAAATCCTGAATCTGATTTTAAATTAGATAATATTTTAAATTCAGTTAGGCAATTAGTTAGAAAAAAAGGTATAAAAGCTTTTGTTATTGATGCTTGGAATAAATTAGACCATCAATATACTAATAATGAAACTCAATATATTTCTCAACAATTAGATAAAATAGTTATGTTTTGTGAAAAAAATAAAGTTCATTGTTTTTTAGTTGCCCATCCTACAAAAATACAAAAGGATAGAAATACTGGACTTTATGAAATTCCTAATTTATACTCTATTTCTGGTTCCGCTAATTTTTATAATAAAACAGCAAATGGAATAACTGTATACAGAAATTTTGAAACAGGTATTTCTGAAATATATATACAAAAAGTTAAATTTAAACATTGGGGACAAACTGGGTGTATACATTTATCATGGGATAAAATAAATGGTAGATATTATAAAGGAAATCCTGATTATTCTAATTGGATTAGAATGGATAAAAAACTAGAGGATAATATAGATTTTTTAAATATTGATGAAAGTTATCCATTTTAAAATAAATTTTTAAATATTATTAAAATTTTGTAATATTGTATCCGTGAATATAAACACGATAGTAAGTAATCAAAAATATATTAATGTTTGTAAGAAAATTACACCGAGTTTATGGCAAGACTTATGGCAGGAATCAGTATTAGAAATACTTAAAATAGATAAAAATAAACTACATGATGCGTATATTAATGACTATTTGGATTTTTACATTATTAAAATTATTACAGGTGTTTGGAGGAATAGAGGAAGAGTAAAGTCTTATAAGTCAGGAACTACCTCCCCATTGTATTACTTTACTAATTATAATAAAGATGAATTTAATGATCCTATTTATTATGAAATAAATAAAGATTGCAATACTCAGGTAAAGTTTTTAGAGAATATTTATCATGATGAAATAGATACATTCTATATTAAAGCCAAGCAAATAATAATAAATGATTGTAACTCTGAAGATATGGATGTAAGATATAGAGCAAGAGTATTTAACTATTCTAATGGAAATCCTGCAGAATTAGAGATTAATGGTTATGCTATTTGTAAGAATGCAAGGGAGTTCTCAATAAGTTCAGGTATTAAATATAGTGCTTTGATTAAGACCTGTAATGAATATAAAGAAAGTTTAAAGAATAAATTATATAATATAGTGTATGAATGAATATGAAAAAATAGTTACTATTCATATTGATGAATATTTAGACTATAAAAAAACAATTGAGCAACTTGCTAAAGAAATGGAAGTATTAAAAAAACAAATTAATAAACTTAAAAAGAATCAAAGAAAATGGTATCATTTATTTTAATAGCAGCCTTTAGTTTTTGGTTTGCTGAATTGTCAACAATACCTCAACAGATAGTAATATTCTTTGAGATTAAACGATTAAGACCTTTTGATTGTACCAAGTGTTTATCTTTTTGGTCAGCTATCGGTTATGGATTAGTTTATTATGAAGTACATTTAGTTATACTTTATGCCGGATTAACTTCATTAGCAGGAATTATTTTATCACGAATCTATTATAAATTATTATCATGACACAACAGGAAGCAATACAAGTATTTATTAAACATTCACAATTCTTTGAATTATACATTAGAGAGATGTATGTACCGAGAGCGTGTGAATCTATTATGGATGAAATAATAGGAGCATACAAAGTTTTTAATTCTACATACAGACATGACTGCTCAGGTTGTGGAATGGCTATGCTTATGGATTGCAATAGAATAAGGTTAGCTAATATGCCAACAGAAACTACTCAACACTCATTTCCTAAACATAAGAAACGTAAATGAAAATACTATTAGTACATAACTTTCAAATCAATGAACAAGGCGATAGGAAATACAATGCAGTATCTTATTATCGAATGCTTAAACCAAACATTGTATTGCATAGGCTTTATGAGAATATCGAGTTTACTGAGATACCAACACTAAACGATGTAGTGCCTGATGAATTTCTTAAAGACTTCAACCTAATTCTATTTTGTAGGCACATTGATAATCCTGAATATACTGCCGATAGATTAAACAAGTTAGGGATTAAGTTTGGACTTGACGAAGATGACTATTGGTTTCTGCCTGATAATCACATTTTATATCCGCATTACATTCAAAACAATGTATCTAAACTTATTATTGATTCTATTAAAGTTGCTCACTTTGTTACCTGCACAACTACATATTTAGCAGATAAGATTAAAGAAATCAATCCGAATGTTTACATTTTAGAGAATGGAATAGATACTCAGGATGAGGTTTGGAAACGTAATAAGATACCATCTAAACGCATTCGCTTTGCGTTTACCCAAGGGGTTACTCACATTCATGATTTAAACCTAATATCAGACAAAGTTGCTCAGTCTCTTTATGATGTTAAATTCTATTCTAAAGGGCAGATTATTCTAACAGGCTTTAATGCCGAGCCTAACCAAGAATCTATATACATCGGTTATGAAAGAATGCTTACAGATAGCCTTAAGACATTAGAGAAATATGAGCCTATTTATTGTAATGAATTAAAACGATTAATAACTCCAAAGGAAATCAATAAACCATACAGGAGAATAGAAGCAATGGATGTATTTGACTTTCCTGAAGTTTATGATAATATAGATATCTCAGTTATTCCTTTACAGGATAATGAGTTCAATTCCTGCAAGTCAGAACTTAAACTAATAGAAGCAGGTTTTAAAGATTGTGCTGCAATGGTTTCTAATGTCAAGCCTTATACAATAGTAGCTAATAAAAACAATTCCTTTCTATTATCTGAAAAAAACTTTTTTGAATGGCAAAGATATATTATTAATAATCCTTCAATACTTGTGGATAAAACTCAACAATTAGCCGAAGATGTTAAAAAATATTCATTAGATTTACTTTCAGAAAAAAGGTACGAAATATATAAAAATTTTGTAATTTAATATAGTATGCCAACACCATCAGCCAAAGAATCAAAGCCGGAGTTTATATCTCGATGTATGGCTTATCCTGATATGCAGGATTATGATACCGAGCAAAGATATGCTATTTGTCAATCTAAGTGGTCAGAATCTAAAATGGCTAAAATTACTAAGTTTGCAGATTCTTATACCGATTATCCGGAGGGTGCAACTAATAATGCTAAACGTGCTTTAGCTTGGGTTGATAAACATGGATGGGGCAGTTGTGGGGAGGCTACAGGTAAGGCAAGAGCAAATCAATTAGCTAATCGTGAACCAATAAGCAGAGATACTATTGCGAGAATGGCATCGTTTAAAAGACATCAACAACATAAAGATGTTCCTTACTCCGAGGGTTGCGGAGGTTTGATGTGGGATGCTTGGGGAGGTGATGCAGGTATTAACTGGGCAATTCGTAAATTAAAAGAGATTGATAATGAAAATAAATAATACTAATGATAACACCGGAGCAATTTTTATCTAATGAATTAGAATGGGGTATCTCAGCAACTAATGAAGCATTTACTGATTTAGCTAAGGCTACTGTTAGTCAATTAGATATTCAGTTCAAATCTGTTTTAGACTTTGGAGCAGGTACAGGTGTTTATGCCGAAGCATATCGCAAAGCAGGTTATGAGACTTTTGCCTATGAGATTTGGGATGCACATAAGAATTACATCAAGTCTAACTTTCCTGAACTTACAATAATAGACAAGCCGATTACTACCGACTTAATGAACTTTATAGAAGTAGCAGAACACATGACTGATAAGGAACTAAACTCATTATTTAAGTCTATCAAACCTAATTACATCTTATTTAGTTCAACTTCTAATAAAACAGATTGGGATGCTGACTGGGGACATATCAATGTTAAAGAGCAATCAGAATGGATTGAGTTTTTTAATAAGTTAGGTTATACATTAATCAAAGAATTAAACTATCCTACAAACTACACGAAACTATGGCAAAGGATAAACAGATAAATAACAAATTATCATTTGGTAAGCGTAAGGTTGGTAAAGCCTTTAAACGTAAATCACCAAAGGATAAACAAACTAAACAATACAAAGGACAAGGACGATGAACGACGAATATCAAATGCAATACTTTTGGAAATAAATTTTATGTCAAATAATTTTAAATCAGATGAATTTATAGATAATCTACCTAAATGGGCAGAAGAATATATTAAGATATGTTTAAATAATACTAAAGAAGTTGCTACAGGTTCAGGTAAAATAGTTAATCAAAAGGAACGACATATACCTACAATAGCATTCTTTTTGAATATATGGCTTCCATTTAACAAAGGTAATAGTATTAATAGGAAAACTTATTACGAGTGGCTAAACTCATCTAATGAGCTTAGAAGTAACACTATTAAAAGCATAGATGAGTTATTTAAATCTTTAGCAGTTGATATTGTTGCAAATGAAGGTAAAGGTATATTCTATGCTAAGAATAAATTAGGCATGACAGATAGAGTTGAAAGTAAGAATGAGAATCTTAATAAGAATATTCAAGTAGAAGTAATTAAATCAGATACACCAATAGTATCAAATGAAAAAGATATAAGTTTAGACTAATGGAAGATGAATTAACATTAACTTATGAAATGTATTACTCTAAAGTATTAAAGGAGTTTATATATCATGTATTGAATTAATATGAGAAAGTTTTTTAAGTTTTTAAAGTTTATTGAAGAGCAAAGAATCAAAGCCATGATTTATTGCGGTAAGGCTTGGGGGTAATTAATATGTTTAAGACTTCCTGTTTATTTGAGGCTAATTATAATGCTACCGAAGATATATTAGTTAATCAAGGAGGTTCAAGTTCAGGTAAAACATATTCAATATTACAAGTATTATTCACTAAGGCATTACAAGACTATTCAGTTATTACAGTAGTAGGTGAATCAATACCTAATCTAAAAGCAGGTGCATTAAGAGATGCACTCGATATCTATAATAGTTCAGAAGTATTAAAGTCATTTATAACTGATTATAATAAATCAGATAGGATATTTACTTTCATTAACGGTAGTGTAATGGAGTTTAAATCTTACGAAGATTCACAAGGTGCAAAGTCAGGTAAAAGAGATTATCTATTTATCAATGAAGCACAAGGTATAAGCTATGATATATTCAATGAGTTATACATGAGGACTAAGAAACAAGTTTACATTGATTATAATCCTAATGCTGAGTTTTGGGTACATGAGCAATTACTTAAACAACCGAATACAAAGCTATTTATTAGTGACCATCGGCACAATCCATTTGTTCCACAAAAGATAAGAGATAAGATTGAAGGGTTACGATTCAAAGACATGGAACTATTTAAAGTCTATGCTCGTGGATTAACTGGTAAGATTGAAGGATTGATATTCAGGAACTTTGATATAATAGACGATGTGCCGATTGAAGCAGAATTAATAGGACTTGGTATGGACTTTGGTTTTACTCAAGACCCAACAACATTAGTAAAAGTATTCAGACATAATGGTGAATTAATCATTAAAGAACTAATCTATCAAACAGGATTAACAAACTCCGATATAATAAACAAGTTACATAATTTAGGTATTACAAAACAGATGCACATTATTGCAGATAGTGCTGAGCCAAAGTCTATTGAAGATTTAAGACGTGGTGGTTTTAATGTCGATGGTGCAAACAAAGGACCCGATAGTATTCGTAACTCAATAGATACACTAAAAGGATTTAAGATAAACATTACTCGTGATTCAGTTAATGTGATTAAGGAATTTAGGTCTTATAAATGGGTAGATGGTAAGCCTAATGTACCTGTAGATTATAACAACCATACCATTGATGCGATTAGATATGTAGCATTGAATAAGATAGGAAAGAATACAGGTAAGTATAGTTTTATGTAAAAAAAGAGGGCAGGAAAACATGAACAAACCTACCCTCATAGAACAACAAAACAACTTAACAAATATACACAAATATTTTATAAATATTGTAATTTAATATATATGAGAATACCAACATCTTATAAGCAACTTAAAGTAGAAGAGTATCAACAGATTGAGCCATTGATTAATGGTGATTTAGATGACCAAGTAAAGATACTTTCAATACTTTCAGGACTTTCAGTTGCTGAGATTGAAGCCATTGAAATAAAGAAAGTTAGAAGATACTTTGTATTGCTATCTTTCTTAAAGAGCCAAAAATGGAATAAGAATCCAAAAAAATACTTATTTATTAAAGGTAATTTATACAGAGCAACTACCGATGCTGAGAATTTAAATACTGCTAGATATGTAAGTATATCAACTCTAATGCAAGATAATAAGGCTATTGAGAATCTATGTGATATTGGTGCATTATGTTATGAGAAACTAACCTGGAAAGGTTTTAAATATAGTGATAAATATCACAAAGAATTAGCTAAAGAATTAAAGAAGCAAAGCATTGCAGATATATATCCGGTTGTTTTTTTTTGTTTAAGAGCATTACTGCACTTGAGCAAAACTTCGGTAGCTTATTTGGAAGCGGAGAAAATAATACAGGAGAGGATAGAGGAGATAATGGAATTAATCCAAGAGGGGATTTTGAGCGATATTGGGGATGGCAACATATAATCATTGAAATGAGTGAAGGTAATCCAATAATTGAAGATGCGATATATGAATGGGAAGTTATTAGGTTTCTTAATAGATTAAGTTATTTAAAGGAGAAAGCACAGATGGAAGAGCATTTAAACAGAATTAAACTATTAAATAATGGCAGATAGTGTTCAAAGTCAGTTAAAGCAGTTATTAGATAACTTTGGTATTCAGTTAGCAAAGGATCTTGAAGTTTCAATGAATAAGGCTTTAAAGGATGGGAGTGGATTTGGTAGAGTTCAACAAGCAGCGTTACAATTTAATCCTAAAGTTAAAGAAGATAAAAGTTCTTTAATATTAGACATTAATGCTTCTGATTGGTATTGGCAAATAATTGAATTTGGTAGGAATGGTAAGAAAAAGAGATGGCATAATAGACCGGGTGCAAAGTCTAATCCAAAAGCACCACCAAGCGATGTTATATTAGATTGGATTAAAAAGACAGGAATAAAGCCTGATGGAATAAGCCAAAGGACATCGGATAAATCAAAAACATTAAAAACTAAAAAAGTAAAAAAGGCATTTTTAAAATCTGCTAAAGAAAGTAAATATAATCAATTAACATTCTTAATTCAAAGAAAGATAGGCAATTTTGGTATCAAACCTAAGCCATTTAGAGATAGAGTAATTAATGATGGTAGGATAGATAAATTAGAGCAGGATGTGGCCAAGATAATAGGCAAAGATATAACAATACAATTAACAGGAATATAAAATGGCAGTATCATTATTACAAACTCCATCAACGACTAAAGCAACACCTGCTTATAATGAGAATTGGTTTATTGCAAGTTCTAACCAAACTGCTCAACCTAATTTTAAATTTACAGTTAAAGTAACCGATGTAACGACATCAACTCAATGGACTGAACAGGTAGAGCCTGTTTACGGAACTAATAAAATTTACTTTGATGCAGGTACTTATGCCGAGAAATACATGGTTAACTTCTTTAGTGGTAATACTTATGGATGGCAGAAATGTGTTAACTCTTATAGAAAAATAACAGTTAATATCGGTGAAACTTATGGTAGTACTCCGACATACGCTTCAGGAACTGATTTAACTTACAATGTATGGAATGCAGGGTTAGATACACAAACATTTGCTTATTACAATGCTGACGATTATTTATACAATAATACTACTTCTAATTTTAAATTTTTAACTACTGTAGGAGGTTTGAAAGTTTATAATGATAGAAGTAATTATTTATATTTTTTAGGTACAGTTGGAAACACAACAGATTTACCATCAATAAATATTAATACTTATGATGCTAATGGTGGATTTATAGGAACTTCAACAATAGCAAGACCATCAGCAACTACAGGATTAATAGCAGACCAATATCAATGTATTGACATAGGAGTTAAGGGATTGACATCAATAGCTTCAGGATTGGTAACAGGTATCTATCCGATTATTACTTCATCGGTTGCAAGTTATGAAATATCAATAGCAGCAAGTCCAAGACCTATAAAATTTGGAATAAATACAATAGAATGTTCACCTAAATATACAGTTTATACTTTGCACTATCTTAATCAGAAAGGTGGTTATGATACATTACATTGTAGTAAAGTATCTGAAAAAACATCTACAAAGTCAGCAACTACATTTAAACAGAATCCTTGGAATGAGGTTTCAAATGTAATGACTTATAATCCATCCATGATGTTAGAAAAAACTCAAGGTATTACAGTAACCGATTCATTAAAACTTAATAGTGATTGGTTAACTCAAACTGAGTTCGATAGACATCGTGATTTATTTGCTTCAACTGATATTAGATTAGATTTAGGTAGTTCAACACCTAATATAGCAGTTAAGATAACTAATGGCAATTATATTCAAAAGAATAATGAGAATAGGAGAATGCTATCATTCGATTTAAGCTATACATTTAACAACCATAGACAACGTGGCTAATAATATAAAAGTAATACTAATCGACCAAACAGGTGCTGAATACGATGTAAGTTATATTCAAGAGATACCTATTTCATTAAACTTATTAATAGCCGATGTTAGAAGTCCTGACAAGAGAAATGCTTCATTTAGTAAGACCATTACATTTCCAGGTACAAAGGAGGTAGATAGATTCTTTAGTTTAATTTGGAAGATTAATTTAGAATTAACGACATTTGATCCAAGATTAAAATGTGGTATTAGATATTATGTAAATGAGAAAATACAATTAAAAGGAGACTTACAATTACTGAATATTGAGGTAGATGCTTTAAGTAAAGAGGTTACTTATTTTACATCAGCAACAGGTACATTAGGAAATTTATTTATTGAGATAGGTGATAAGCTAATAACAGGTAATGTTGATAGTGCTTATGATATTGATTTAAGTTCAGGTGACCACATATTGAATGAAGCACAATTAATAGCTACATGGACCGCTCCATTCTCACCGATGTTTGTTTATGGATTGATAGATTATGGTAGAAATTTAGGGAGCCAAACTACATTCCATGTAAAGGATTTTAGACCTGCATTAAGAAAGAAATGGCTATTAGATGATATATTTGCTAAAGCAGGATATACTTATACATCTAATTTCTTAAGTAGTAATGAATATTTTAATTTTGTATTACCTGCAACTAATCCAAACTTATCAATGTCAGATACCGATGTTGCAAATAATGAGTTTTATGCAGGTAGGACATTAACAGAACAGACATTTAACATTCCATTAGATTATTCAAGTACTCAATTAATATGGTATCCTAATGTTATAAGTGGTGTACCTGTACCGCCATCAATAGGAAACAATTTAATATTTAATGACGATTCAACACCTCCATTTAATGATGCAGGTAATGCTTATAATAATACTACGGGATTTGTATCTTATCCTTGGGCGCCCAATGTATTTTTACCATCAAGGAATTATAATTCAGTAGTTGAGTTCTATTTAGTATTTAATACTTCGGTTGCTGCTGCTTCATGTCAGTATAGTGGTAATATAAATCTAACCATAGGCAGTACAATACAAACAATATTTATAAGTTCATATTTAGGACCTCCAACACCTCAAAACGTATTTACATCTTTTGTATATCAGCATTCAATAATACATCAAACAACTGGATGGGTAAATAATCCATTGAATGTGAAATTTACAGTTGATTATTTATTTAATGTGAATTTATTAGATGCTTCAAATAATCCAATATCAACAGGTACTGTATCTATTGATGTGTATATTAAAACAGGCTCATTCTTTAATGCTAAATTAGTTGATTATAACATTCAGGAGGGCATGACTGTTGAAATGAATAAAACATTGCCAACAGAAGTAAAGCAGTTAGATTTTCTAACAAGTGAGATTAAACTTCATAATCTTTACATGGAGGTTGACCCTAACAATGACAAGAATTATATTATCGAGCCAAGAGAGGATTTTTATTCAGGTAATTTAGATTGGAGTGATAAATTAGATTTAAGTCGTAAATATAAGGTTGGTCCTGTTGGTTTATTAGATGCTAAGAGATACGAATATACTTATCAATCGGATTCAGATAAATACAACAAAGATTATACAGAAACCTATAAAGAGAATTATGGATTTGCATTCCATGACAATGTAAGTGACTTTGTAAAGCCTACAATAAAAACAGATGTTATTTATGCAGGTACTCCGATTGTAGGTAATACACAAAATGGACTTGTTATTCCTAAATTCTACAAAGAAGATAATAATCAAATACAACCTCTTAAAGTAAAAATAAGGTCTTTATACTTTGGTGGATTAGTTAACATGAATTTTGGTACATGGAATCTTATCACATCAACAGGAACTACAAACTACAATTATTATCCGTATGTAGGTCACAATGATAACCCATACAATCCAACAAAGGATTATAACTGGGGATTACCTAAGCATGTTTACTATACTTATCCAAATACAAGCTATACAACTAATAATTTATACAATAGATTCTATTCAAGACAAGTTAATCAATTAACGGACCAAAATAGTAGAGTAGTTACTGCATGGTTTAATCTTGATGAATTAGATATTAAATATTTCTCATTTAGGAATGTAGTTTATGTCGGACATCCTTTAAATTCTTATTTCTATGTAAATAAGATAATGGATTACAATGTAATGAATAGGCAATCAACTCAAGTAGAATTATTAAAGCTAATTGAATACGATGCCTTTGTACCTGAAGCATTACCTCCTGTAAGACCAACACCTGTAGGAATAAAAAACATTATAAATGAAAGTGGCGCATCAGGACCGGATAACATGGTTGCAGGTAGATTTTCAAGTATAATAGGGGGTGCAAATAATTACATTGCCGATGGTGCTGAGAATATATTATTGATTAATTGTGAAAGTGTAACAGTTCAAGGAGATGTTGAAAATTTTGTAGGAATAGGATTAACTGATACTACAATTATAGGTACTGATAGTAATAAAACAATTAATAATAGTTATGTAGCACCTCCAACAAATCAAACATTATTAGTTAATGGTGATTTCACTATTGATGGCAGTTATACTAATTATTTAATAGATACATCAATAACAGGAGGCGCAGGACTTAATTTAATTTGCACATGGCCTGTTGCACTTACAGGATTACAAATAACTTTTAAAATTATAGATGCTACTGGTGATTTTGTAATTACAAGTGACGATACTGCCTTAACAATAGATGGTAATGCTTTACCATACAATACCGGATTAGTGCTTTATGATTCACTAACTGTATTTATGAATAATATTAATAATGAAATGTATATAGTATATTAAAATGGCAGATAATAAAACAGTAATAGAAGTTGAGGTTAAAGGCACGGATGCCGCAACTAACTCACTAAAGAATTTAAAAAAAGAATTAAGAGAAGCACAAGCCGCTGCCCTAAATGGAGATGGTAATGCAGCCAAGCGAGTTGCTGAATTAAAAGATAAATTAGATGATTTAAATGATGCTACAAAAACCCTCAAAGGCTCAGGAGTTGAAAGAGTTGGTAGTTCGTTTGGATTATTAGGTGAGGGATTAAAGAATTTAGATTTAGATGCGGTTAAGACTGGATTTAAAGGATTAGGTTCTGCAATGAATGCTATACCATTAATGATAATCGTTAGTGGTGTAATGATGTTAATGGAGAAGTTTGACATCATGGGCAAAGTAGTTGATTTAGTTACTAATTTATTTTATGCCTTTACTGATGCTATTGGAATAACAAACAAAGCAGATGAGAAATTTGCAAAGGAAGCAGTTGAAAATGCTAAGAATGTTCAAAAAGCAAAGGAAAATCAATATAATGCAGAAATCCAACAAGCTAAAGCAGCAGGACAAGAGGTAGGTGATTTGGAGTTGGAAAAATTAAAAATGATAGAAAGTAGTATTGCTTCACAATTAAAATCATTAGAAACTTTACAAGAAAAGAAACATGGATTAAATGATGAAGAGAAAAAGCAATATCAAGAATTACAAACAGATTTAATTAAAGCGAGTGCTGACAGAATAAGTAAAGAGATTGAAAATGAAAAAGTAAAACAACAACAATTAGCTAATTTAGAAAATTTAGAGGATAAGTTAAGAGTTGCAGGTCTATCAAAAAGAGAGCAAGAAATAGATTCCATTAAAAAGCAGCAGCAGCAATTAATGGATGAATTAAATAAAAATCATGAAGTAAGACATGGTAGAGAAATGGCTGATACCATTCGTTACAATGAAGATAAAAAGAAAATTGAGGAATTATCAAGAAAGCAAATAAATGAAATAAATGCTAAATATTATCAAGAAGATAGAGATAAGAAAGCAGCAATAGAAGAGCAAAAGCAAAAAGAAAAAGCAGAGTTATTACAATTAGATTCTATTATAGAACAACAAGTATTAAAAAACAAAAATGATGCTATTAATTTATTAATGAAAGAAAATCAATCATTAGTAAATCAAGAGTTAAAGACTAATGCAGAAATAATAAATGATGAAATTAAATTTATTGAATCTAATGCACGAAATGAAAAAGCAATAGAAGATAGAAAAAATAAAGAAATTATTTTAGCACTTGATAGGTCAATACAAGCAGAAAGAGTTAAAATATCTGAGCAAGGTTTAAAATCAATACAAAACTTATCCGATATATTCTTTTTGGCTCAATCTTCAAAAGCAAAGAAAGGTAGTGCAGAAGCCGAAGCATTGGCTAAAAAACAATTTAAAGTTAATAAGGCTTTACAATTATCAATGGCAGTTATGGATGGTTACAAAGCTATTACTGCTTCATTAGCACAAGCACCTGTTGCAATCGGTCCTATTCCTAATCCTGCAGGTATTGCTTCATTAGCTTTTGCAGTAACTACATCGGCAGCAAATGTAGCCAAGATATTAGCAACTCAATATGAATCAACATCTACAGGTGGAGGTGAAGCACCATCGCCATCATTAGGAAGTACAGGTGAGCCACCAACAATAACACAACCGATGGCACAACAAGCACAAACTCCTGGTACTAACTTCGATGCTCAAGGTAATGTTATCGGAGGTGGTCCTATGAAAGCCTATGTTGTAGAAACTGAAATAACGAATAAACAAACAACTGTAAATAGACTACAAAGCCAAGCCGAATTTGGATAATTTAAAACAAATGTAATTTAATATTATGGAATTAATAGATTTATATATTGATGAGAATTTAGAGGATAATAGCGGAGTTAATGGTATTGCTACTGTTGACAGTCCTGCTATTGAACAAGGTTACTTTGCATTCAATAAGAATAAAAAAACATTACGATTAACATTAGGAACTAACAAAGGAAACTTTGCTCCAATATCAGCCGATAGACAAATATTAGCAGGTGCTTTAATGATACCTGACATGGAAATATATAGAAACGATAATGGCAAAGAATACAACTGCAGATTCACTAAAGATACTATTCAAAAGATAGTTAAAAAATTCTCAATATTAGGATATAACAATTCTATAAATGAGATGCATGATTTAAGCAAGCCTATTAATAACTCGGTATTGTATCAGCATTTTATTATTGATAGAACGATGGGTATTAATCCTCCTTTGAATCAAGACCATTTACCGGATGGTACTTGGTTCGGATTTGTTTATGTAGGTGATAAAAAAGTTTGGGAGGATTTTATTAAAACAGGTATTTATACTGGCTTTAGTGTTGAGGGTAATTTTTACGAACAAACAGTAAGTGAATTAAGCGAAGATGAAGCTAAGGCTATTATTGATGCAATATAATTTTTTACACAAAACACAACTAATTGTAATTTAATAAATAAAGAATAAAATGACATTTAAAGAAGCCGTAAACAAGATTCTAAGTGCCGAACAGAAAGCAGAATTGAAAGGATTATTTACTTTCAATACTCCTGTGCCTGTTATCGAGCCTGAGAATACTCCTGTTGCTGAGCCTGTAGCTATGGGTGAAGCTAAATTAATGGATGGTACTGTAGTAAAGTACGATACTCCTGAATTAGTAATTGGTTCAATGATTACTGTAGTTACTCCTGATGGTGAATTTCCTGCTCCTGTAGGTGAGCATACATTAGAGAATGGAACTGTAATAACTGTTGATGAAACAGGTAAAGTAATTGAAATTGAAGCTAAAGAACAAACTCCTGAGGTTGTAGTTGAGCCTATTGCTCCTGTAGCAATGGCAGTAACTCCTGAAGAGAAACAAGCTATAATGGATGAAGTTATTGCAATGTTTGAGCCAAGAATTAAGGCTTTAGAAGATGCAATATTAGTAAGTCAATCAGCATCAAGTGAATTACAAAATAAGTTTAGTGAGTTTGGTAAGTTATTAGATTTACCGACTAATGAGCCTACAAAAGTAGTTGAGAATAAATTTCAAAGTAAACTAAATAAAATCAAACAATTTAACAAATAAAAAATAAAATAAAATGGCAAATGGATATGATGTTTCCGCATTAGGAAGCTACACAAAACAAGATGCAAACTCCCTTATTTATAAAATAATCGCAGGAGGTCAAACTGCATCATTAATGACAGTTCAAACAGGAGTTAAATCTGCTGAAACTATTAACATTGTTGCTGCTCGTGCAGTATGGCAAACAGGTGGTGCTTGTGGTTTTACTGCTTCAGGTGATACTACTTTCAGTCAACGTACTATTACTATCGGTAAAGTTACCGCTCAGTTAAAATGGTGTGAGGCTGATTTAGAAGCTAAGTATTTACAAGGTGCTTTAAAAGCAGGTAGTCAATACGATATGCTTACTTTCGAACAACAAATCGTTGGAGATGTTTTACAAAACATTATCAAAGATAAAGAAAGAGCAATTTGGCAAGGTGATACTACTTCAACAAGTGCTTACTTAAACAAGTTTGATGGTTTAATTAAAATCATTGGTGCTGCTTCAGGTGTTAATACTGCTACTGCTGTAACTTGGTCAGTTGCTAACTCAAGAACTGGTGTTCAAAACGTACTTACTGCAATGACTGACGATATGTTAGCTAATCCAAATATGAAAATATTTATGGGTACTGCTGAAGCTCGTGACTACAGATTAAAGTTAGGTATTGATAATTTATATCACTTAACAGGTTCTGATGCTAAATTATACGCTGAGAATTCAGATATCGAAATCGTTCCGGTAATTGGTTTATCAGGTACTAAGAAGCTTTATGCTATGTCAACTGACAACATGTATTTAGGTTGTGATTTACTTAACGAAGAGGAGAAATTAGATTTATTCTTTGCTAAGGAAGCAGATGAGATTAGAATGAATTGCAAATTTAAATTAGGTGTTCAAATAGCATTCCCTGATTTAGTTGTAAAGCAAATCAACTCTTAATAAATTAAAATAATAGGGGAGAGTAAAACCTCCCCTTTTTAATAACTAAAAAAAAATTATAAATATATGGCATGTGTATTAAATAGTGGTATTACCAAAGCATGTAGAGATGCAGCTCCAGGTCTTACTACCGTATATGTTACCGAGTTTAGTAATTACACTCAAGGTACAATTACATCTGCTTCAGGTATTATAACTAATACAACTTCATTCTTAACTACAGGTAAAAAATTCTGGACTTATGAATTAGAAATGGGTGTTGGTTCTGAAGTAGAAAATATCAATCCTGATGCAAAAACAGGTACATTATCAATAGTTCCAAACTTGAATTTTTACATTCCTAAAAAGCAAGCAGCTATTGCACAACAAGTAATGTTATTAGCACAACAAGATTTATTATTTATCGTTAAAGATAGAAATGGTAAATATCGTTTGTTAGGTCAAGAGTTCGGAATGAGAATGGTTGCATCAACTGCTCCATCAGGTGTTGCAGGAAACGAACAATCAGGTTATGTTTTAGCCTTTGCAGGTGAAGAGAGAATATTAGCAAATGAAGTACCAAGTACATTAATAGCTAATTTAACTACTCCTGCTTAATAAATTTTTGCTCTATATATAATCAGACTAACCCCGTAAGGTTAGTCTTTTTTATTTTAAAAACTTTCAAAAAATTGTAATTTAATATAGTGATATATCTAATAACAGGCGGAAATACAATAACAGTTACATTAACGGAGAAAATTACAATAGCTAATCCTCAATTTGTTTTTGTATTTGTTAACGATAATACAGGTAAAAAATTCGCTTGTACTTCAACAGATATAAGTGCTAATACGGATAGATATAATCAGTTTGATTTAACACTAACTACAACAACACCTAATCCATTATTAGCTGAGGTTCAGTTTGACGATTATGGTTTCTATCACTACTATATTTATCAAATAGTTGATGCAACTACATTCAACTATAATACAATAAACACAACAGATTTAAGAACATTAACAGGATTAGTTGAAACAGGTAAGGCTTATTGGTCCGCTCCTGTTACAGTTAATTATTATTATAAAGATATTAGAACATCGATTGTAACGTATGGCCAATAGTGAAATAGTAGGCAATTTGCTGAAAATAGAATTTGAGAATAACACAATGCCAGTTGTGGCAGTGAAATCTAATAAGCCATATTTATATTGGGGTCAACAAAACAATTATCCATCTTACCTATTAGAATTATATAAACGTAATGCTTATCATGGTGCAATTATAAAAACTAAGGCAGAGCATATTTATGGTAAGGGATTATGCTATGATAAAGACGAATTAACATTAGCTGAGCAAATTCAATACGATAACTTTCTAAGTAAAGCAAATAGATTCGAAGATTGGAATAGTATCTTTAGAAAAAACACAACACCATTTGAATTATTTGATGGAGTAGCATTACAAGTGATTTACAACTTCAATGGTAAGTGCGAAGTGTATGCAATGGAGTTTGCTAAGTTAAGATTAAGTCCGGATGGTAAAACAGTTTACTATTGTGATAAATGGATTAATGACGATGGTACAAGGAATATTAATCCTGAAAGACATGATTCATACAAAGAGTATCCTATATTCAATCCACAAATAAGAACAGGCACACAAGTATTATATTATAAATTACCTACATTAACTGCGATGGAATATGGAGACATATATCCTGAGCCTAATTATTTACAATGCTGCCAAGATATCGAAACAGATATTGAGATTACTAACTTTCATTACTCGAATACTAAACAAGGTTTTAGTGCTTCTGCAATGCTATCATTATTTAATGGTGAGCCAACAGAAGCCGAAAAAAAGAAATATAGCAGATTATTTGAGAATAGATTTACAGGTACAAGTAATGCCGGAAAGATAATATTTAACTTTGTTAATCAAGGCGGTCAAGAAGCTAAAATAACTTCATTAACTGCTTCGGATTTAGATAAACAATTTGAGATATTATCTAAGCGATTACAACAAAATATATTAACAGGACATCGAGTTGATCCTGCATTAGCTGGTATATTCAGCGATACAATGATTGTAGGAGATAATACTGTTTACTTACAGAAATACGATAGATGGGTAAAATCATACATTGAACACAGACAAGCGATACACATTGAGATTATTCAAATGATAGGCGAAGTTAATGGAGTTGATTTATCTAAGTTAGAAGTAAAACAGAAGGCTCCTGCATCATTGGATTTACCTTACGATACTAATTTATTGACTACTTTATTTGATGCTGAAACATTAAAGAAACATTATGCTAAACAATTAGGAATAGAGATGAAAGAAAGTTCAGAGGTTGTTATTGCTAAGGATAGTTTGGAAATGGAGGGAGTTAATGAGCATTTAAAGAATATAACTGCTAAACAATGGATTCATATTAAGCGATTAGTTAGAGAGGTTACCAAAGGTAAAACATCTAAGGATGCTGCTAAGATGCTAATTAAGAATAGTTATGGCTTAAAGGATGAAGATATTGAGTTATTATTTAAAGCTCCTGAGAGTGCATTCGCTAAACACAATGCCGATAAAATGGCTGACTTGTTTATTGAATGTGCAATAGATGATAATCCGGAAGATGAGATATTAGCAGAGTTTGAAGTAAAAAACGGATTTGAAGCATTGGAAAAAGAAAATAAATTTTTTAGACATCAATTCGCTAATCCTTATGAAGACCCTAAAAAGTTAGAGAATGCCATTATAGATATGACTTCAGGAAACCCTTATATCACTCCTGAAGAGATTGCAAAACAATTAGCATTAGATTTGACTGTTGTTATAGCAGCGATTGAATCAATGAAAATATTAGGCTTATTAGATGCTTTAGAGGGTACAATAATGCCAACACCGAAAGCTATTGAACGTACAATAAAGCCTGTTAAAACTGAAATTTATACAGTTTACAAGTATATAGTTAGAGACGATGTGCCAAGAACAATATCAGGTAGCAGGCCATTTTGCGAGAAACTATTAAGAGCATCAAACAATGGTAAGAGATGGACAAGAGAAGCAATAGATAAATTATCTAATGACATGGAGGATAATACAGATGCTTGGAGTTATAGAGGTGGTTATTATACTAACCCTAACAATGGCGAAACGACTGCATATTGCAGACACATTTGGAAATCAGTAATTAAAGCAAGAAAGAAATAATGAGTAATTTAATTATATCAGAAAACTATTTAAAGGAATATACAACCATCAATAATAACGTTGATGTAAAGATTGTAACTCCTGTAATTCAAGAGGCTCAAACGTTCTATATATTGCCTATATTAGGCACTCAACTATATAATCAAATTATATCTCAAGTAGGTACTAATACTGTTTCAGCAGCGAATGTAACTCTATTAGATAATTATATAGTTCCTTGCTTAATGTATTATGTAAAATGTGAGTTAATTCCTGAAATGAAGTATAGAATGATGAATAAAGGAGTTATGATTAAAAATAGCGAAAATTCATCTGCTGCTGATTTGACTGAGATACAATTCTTAATGGATAGAGCAAAGAATAAAGCAGAAGAGTTAGCCGAAAGGGCAACAAGGTTTTTAAGACATAACTCAAGTACTTATCCATTATATACTGCGAATGCTCAATACGATGAAATTAGACCGAATAGAAACAATTATACAGGTGGAATATTTGTAGGTGATTTAAGAAGCGATGAAGATGATTGCAATATAATTATAGGTAATTATTAATTATGGGTGTACATAAAAAGAATATTAAACTTTTACAACAATACGAAAAGCTAAATGCTAACATTAAATCAGATAGTAAAACTGTTCGAGGACAAAAAAACAAACCACGCACAACTAAGTAACGGTACATTCATCTTTGATGAAAGTGCTGAATGGGGTGCTGACTTTGAAATAACTTATCCTTTGTTTGGTGTTAGATTGCAACCATCAACGCTAAATGGTAACATACACACATTCAATTTTATGTTTGAATTTGTGGACCATGTTCACCAAGACAAATTAAATCAAACCGAAGTATTAAGCGATATGATGTCTATTGCTTTAGATATCTTCGCACAAATAAAATCAGACCTTGAAGATTATTACGATGCAACTGTAAATATTACAAGTTCATTTCAGCATGGAATAGGTGTTTATGATGATGATGTAACCGGGTGGCAAATGACTGTATCAGTTGAGCAGTTTTATGATATGTCAACTTGTGAAACTCCGAATAGTGGATTGAATGCAGGAGTAGTTAAGATATTAGACCAAAACGGAAATGTAATAGCGACATTGAATCCAAACTCAACTTATACAGTTGAGGTATTACAAGAAATTATACAAACATTAGTTGACCCTGCTCCGTCAACAATTATACAAACATTAACATAATGGCTACAGTAGAATTAAGATACGACCCTAAAGATACTGCATGGTTTACAGCCAATGCAACATTAGTATTAAAAGCAGGTGAGCCTGCATATCATGCTACAACAGGACAATTCAAGTTAGGCGATGGTACAACTCAATTAAGTGCTTTATCTTTCTTACCTGCTTCAAGTGGTGGTGGTGGTGGTAACTTTGTTCCGTACACAGGTGCAACTGGTGATGTTGATTTGGGAGAATATGAAATAAGAGTAGGGCAGATTGAATTAGACCAAAGTCCTACAGGAACTGCAGGTGTAGCCATAACAAGATGGAATGATAGTTTAGGTTCAACAGAAACTACTTTAAAGGGTGGTAGTGTTGTTCTTAAGAATGGAGTTGATTTAGTTGCAAGGGTAGTAAATAAAGTTACACCAAACACAACACTAACTAAAGCAGCCTATCAAGTAGTTAAAGTAACAGGAGCGCAAGGTCAACGATTAGCAGTTAATTTAGCTCAAGCAAATAACGATAATAACTCAGCCGATACATTAGGAATTGTAACTGAAACAATAGCAACTAATCAAGAGGGTTTTATTATTTGTGTTGGTCAGCTTGAAAATATAAATACTACAGGCTCATTACAAGGTGAGACATGGGCAGATGGTGATGTGTTATATTTAAGTCCTACAACACCTGGTGCAATAACTAAAGTAAAACCTAATGGCTCAACAGGTCACATAGTAGTGCTTGGTTATGTTGAATACGCTCATGCTAACAATGGTAAAATTTATGTAAAGATAATGAATGGTTGGGAGTTAGATGAGTTACATAATGTGTTTATCAATGCTCCTGCCGATAATGAAGTATTGACTTATGAAAATTCAACTTCACTTTGGAAAAATAAAACTGTTACAACTGCTTTAGGTTTCACTCCTTATAACATTACTAATCCAAGTGGGTTTATAAGTTCAAGTGCTTTAGCTCCATACCTTACAAGTTCAAATGCTGCTTTGACTTATGTACCTTATACAGGCGCTACAGGTGCAGTTGATTTAGCAACTAATAATTTAACTTGTGGCGATGCGATTATAAAAAAACCTAAAATAACAGTTGAATTAGTAGATGCTCAAACAGTTAATTTTTACAATAGATATAATTTAACTATTGATTCAATTACCAATGTTTTAAATTCCCCTACAATAACTATTCAAGATGATAATGTAGCTTATACATTAGGCAATACAATAGCATCCGGTTCTAAAATAACAATAACTGCTTCAACTGCTTCGGTAGTTGTATTAAACGCAACACGATTATAAAATGAATGAGATTTATATAAAAGCTACTCCGCCTGCATCTACTCCATTAACAACTGCAAAGTTAATGAAGACAGGACAAACAACTTCATATAGAACAGGAGATGATCCAAACTTAGGAACAGGTAGAGCAACTTCATTTAGTGTACTATCAGCTAATAATCCATTTGGTAATACTAATAGATTTACCGATGAATTAGGAGGTACAACTTATACTAATAATATTGTAATTGATTGGTCAACTTATGATGGTTCAACTGTATTAGGATGGTATCGATTAGCAAGACCTGCATCAGGTACTTATACTTGGAATCAAGCTATTGATAATGCTTTAAGTTTTACAATAGGTACTTATACAAGTGGATGGAAATTAGCCAATATGATGGAATATGCAAGTTTAATTAATTGGGGAAATACACCTGCAAATAAAATTAACTATGCGCCATTTAGTTTAGTTGGTGATTTTTGGAGTTCAACAACCGATGCCAATGCAACTGCTAATGCTTTTTATTTAATCAATTCAACTACTTTGCATATATTTACAACTGGTAAAACAGCAGGAATAAAATCATTATTTAATCGAGTATTCACAGTAACAGGAACAAATTTAACTTAATATGTCAACTTATAGATTTCCACAATTCAATTTAGAAATAATTAATCCAACAGTTACAGTCTTAACTGTACATGATTCAATACAAGTAAGAGAATGCAATGCTGATATTTTATTGGTAACAGATACTGCTTCATTTGGTATTAACTTTACAGGTTTTACTTATGTTTCGGATTGGAATGATACTGATATAATTAATTGGGTAGATAATGAATTAACTAAATACGAAATATAATGGCACAAACTACTAAATACATTAAGCTAATATGTAGCTTTACAAGACCTAATAATGAAACGGAATATGCAACAGGAGATGTTATAGGCACTTCGCCTGCTTCATTAATTGAGTTTACAACTGATGAAGTTAACATTACAAGCGGTCAATCATTGAAGATTGAAAGTGCAAAAATAGTAACTAATAATACAGGTGCATTTGATTGCTTTTTAAACTTATTAGATGCTGAGCAAACTGCTATTGCAGACAATCAAGCAGATAGTATTCTATATGCTAATAAAGCTAATTTAATAGGCTCTATTAGTGCAAGTTTATTAGATGGTGAAGATTGTGCTTATTCGATTTCTAACTCTCCTTTATTCGTTAAAACAGAAGTAAATAATATTTATGGTTATATTACTTTAGCAAGTGAATCATATACACCTATTGCTGAGCAAGAGTTTTATGTTGAATTATTATGCGCCTTAATCGATGGATAAAATTAAATTAAACATTCCTGAAGTTTACAAAGTAGTTATTGGTGCTTTAGTTTTAGCATCTATGTGGTACGATTTAAAAACATCATTTATGGTTCATTTAAAATCACATGAATTAATTGAATACAGATTAAAAGAGATTGAATATAAAACAGGATTAAAAACATTTGCTATTATACCTGAAAAACCTGAATTGAAAGATGAGGATAAGTAAACATATATCATTTGAAGAGGCTACATTAAGTCCGACTGCTTTAAGATTAGGAATATACAATACACCTAATGAAGATGTATTAGTTAACATGAAGTTAGTTGCTGAAAGATGCTTTGAGCCTATTAGAGAGTTTTATGGTAAGCCTATTAAGGTAAATTCATTTTATAGATGTGATGCTTTAAATAAGGCAGTTAAAGGTAGTAAAACATCTCAACACGTTCAAGGCAAAGCCATTGATATAAGTACCGGAACTAAAATAGGAAATAAATTAATTTACGAATGGGCAAAAAATAATCTTATCTTTGACCAATTAATTAATGAATATGATTACTCATGGATACATATATCATATAATAAAAACAATAACAGAAACCAAACTTTAATAATAGTTTAATGCCATTACCAAAAGTATTAACAGGACTATTCTCAGGGGGTGCTTCGAAAATAGTTGATTCAGTTAAAGGAGTGATAAGTGAATTTCATTTGTCTCCTGCCGATAAACTCAAAGCGGAACAGGCTATATTAGATGCTACTAATAAGCACATTCAAGTAATGGAACAGGAGTTTACAAAGCAATTTGAAATCCAAATGAAAGAGATGGATTCAGCGCGTAAACGTGAGATAGACATAGCAACAAGCGACAAAGCACCATTATTAAATAAGATAATTACTCCGATATTAGCAATGCTGATATTAGGCAGTACATTTATATTTTGGTATATTATAATATTTAAAGATATAGAGAAAGAGAAAGAAGTTTTAATAAGTGGGATTATAGGATCACTAACAACCGTATCAATGGGAGTTGTAGGTTATTATTTTGGTAGTAGTATCGGTTCGGCAAATAAACAAAGTCAAATCGATAAGTACATCAATAAATGAGACCGATAAGCATTAAAGGTCAGTTAGTAATTGACTACATTAAAAAGTTTCCAAACACACCTAATCTAACATTAGCAAAGAAAATCTATAAAGAAAATTCAAAACTATTTATAGATGTTGAGAATGTCAGGAGTATTATAAGAACATACACAGGTAATACTGGAAAAAACAATGCTAAGAAAGTTAAAGATAAATCATTATTCACACCTCCAAAGCCATTAAATCCATTTAACTTACCTGAAAGCTATGCTAATGATTATACTGCTTATGAGATTAATCAATCTAAAGTATTAATCATATCTGATTTACATTTCCCATACCAAGATAATAAATCTATTGAATGTGCTTTAAATTATGGATTAGAAAAAAAAGCTAATTGTATTTTAATTAATGGTGATTTGATAGACTTTGCAACAATATCACGACATGAAAGAGATTGGAGAATGCGCTCAGTTAATGATGAATTTAATGCAGTTAGGCAATTTTTAGTTTCAATTCGCAAAGCGTTTCCTAATGCTAAAATAGTATTTAAACATGGTAACCATGACGAAAGATGGGAGAAATATTTATACGTTAAGGCTCCTGAATTGTTTGATGTATCGGATTTTCAATTAGAAGTATTACTAAGATTAGGTGAATTAAAGATTGAAACTATTAAAGATAAAAGACCGATTAAGATAGGTAAATTAACTGCCTTGCATGGTCATGAATTAGCAGGTGGAGCAGGTGGAGTTAATCCGGCACGAAGCACATTTTTAAAAACTTTAGATAATGTTATTGTAGGACATTACCATAAGACCTCAACTAATACAGAAACTACAATGACAGGTAATGTTATTAGTGTTAATTCAGTTGGTTGTTTATGTGGTTTAAATCCATTGTATATGCCGATTAATAAACATAATTTAGGCTTCGCTTATGTTGAATTAGATATTAAAACAGGTAACTATAATTTACAGAATTTAAAAGTAATTAAAGGTAAAGTATATTAATGAGCATATTTAAGTTTAGGATATACGATAAACATGAGACTATTACATTCGACCAAGAGGGTGTAGTTGTAAAGCCATTTGATGACTGGGTTACATTTACATTTGTTATTGATGTTAATGAAATTAGAATAACTGCTTTCAGGTCCTATGTGTTATTCACAGAAGATAATACTCCGATTGAATGTACTAAGGTATTTTTAAACGATGGCTCATTCGTATTTGCTACGAACAAAATTGATACATTTGAGAAAAATTATAGAGAAAATTATCTTAATCTTTTTGAAGTTCTAAAGCTATCTGCAGATGAATAATATAACCTATCAAATCACTTAAAGTATCTTCTGTTTTATCAGTAATTCCGACCTGTTTAATCCTATTTAATTTATCGTCAATCCTGGCTAAAATGCCCTCTATTTTATTGCCTTTGTGAAATATAGATATTGGATTCTGTAAAGAATTATTATAATCTATGTTCTTTTTAATTAATTGCTCTTTAAGGGCATCACATTTCTCAGCTATTAGTTTGTTTATTTGATCCATTAGTAGTAAAGTAAAGTATTTAATGAATCTCCTTTAAGTATCTCTTTTGCCCGTATGGCTTGTTTTAAGAGCAATTCATTATCCATTTTTAGCCTTGTTATCTCATTCTTTAATTTTGTTTGTTGGTTGTAATGTGTGATAAATAACACAAAAATGATACTTATAAATGCTATGTTTTTTTTCATTTTACAAATATAATAAATATAATTTAAAAATAATTAGCTTGATAATCAATAAGTTACATAAAAAAGTAAAAATAATTGTTTGTATATAAATATAAATATATATATTTGTACAACGAAAACAATTAAAAATTAAAAACATGACAAAAGGTATCACAATCACAAAAGCATTAGCAGGTTACACAAGAGTTTCTTACAACGGTGAAGAAATTGCAA
>Ga0208223_1000037_pt1 | contig 33348 bp, 31 predicted proteins | sample LakMenE07Oct09ns_FD_150678 | JGI IMG/M metagenome (GOLD analysis project Ga0208223, IMG submission 150678) | Freshwater microbial communities from Lake Mendota, WI - 07OCT2009 deep hole epilimnion ns (SPAdes) | ecosystem: Environmental > Aquatic > Freshwater > Lake > Epilimnion/Euphotic zone ...
GTTGCAACCACTCCGCTCGGCCGAGTGCCTCCTACGAGCGCGATCGCAATTGCCGTGAAGCCAACACCGCCAGACACAACCGTGGAGAATTGCTTGATCGTGCCCGTCACCTCAAATGCGCCACCCATCCCGGCAAGTGCACCCGAGATTGCCATCGCGGCCACGATGGAGCTGGACGCTCCCATCCCTGCGTATCGCGCAGCCGCCAGATTCAGGCCGGCCGTACGCAGCTCAAAGCCTCGCGTGGTTCGGAAGAGGAACCAGCTGACGGCAACCGCTGCCGCCAATGCAACGAGGAAGCCAAGGTGTAGTCGCAGCTCTGGAATCGGTAGGATCCCTGGGATCACCACATAATCCGCGAGCGCCTTTGAGATTGGCTGCGTCCCGTCTTCGCGCTGAATCAACGTCCAGTTTGAGAGGAGGAAGAAGACGAAGAGCGACGCGATGTAGTTGAGCATGATCGTCGTGATCACTTCGCTCGAACCCGCCCGCACCTTCAAGAAGCCAGGGATGAAGCCCCATGCGGCGCCAAAGGCTGCCCCGGCAAGGACGGTTCCGAAGATCACGATCGGCGCAGGCAGGCCGGCGCCACCCAGCACGATCGCAAAGGTTGTAGCGCCGAGTCCGCCCATCAAGAATTGGCCCTCGCCTCCGATGTTGAACACGCCAGATCGGAACGCCACGGAAACACCGAGCCCTACGAACATCAGTGGGATGGACTTGAGAAGGCTTTCGGTGATTGGGCGTGCGGCACGCGCGAGCTCTGCAGGATCGCCTGACGCGATCGCCTCTGCGATTCGCTCTGGATTACCGAAGGCACCGCGAAGAAGCGCCGAATAGGCCGCACCGACTCGGCTAATTCCCTCGCCGAGCGCACCGATTGGATTGCTTGGGATCATGGCGAGCACCTCGAGATCACTGAGCATGATCACCACACCTCCGACAGCCAAGGCGACAACGATCGAGAGTGCGGGGAGGCGCACGGCGGAAAGAAGCTCTCTTAGGCGCTTCATACTGCGGCCCCACCCATCAGAAGTCCGACTCGCTCGCGCGTGGCGTCTTTTGCATCAAGGACACCGACGATCCGACCTTCAAACATCACGGCGATCCGATCACCAAGCGCCAACACTTCGTCGAGCTCGGTGCTGACGATCAACACGGCAGCACCTGCATCTCGCTGCTCAACAATACGCTTGTGAATGTACTCAATGGAGCCAACATCAAGTCCACGTGTGGGCTGGGCGGCGACAACCAGCGAAACCGCTCGCGAGAATTCACGCCCCACGATCACCTTCTGCTGGTTTCCTCCGGAGAGACTTGCAATATCTGTGTGAATGGACGGAGTTCGAACATCAAAATCCTTGACGATCTTCTCTGCGGCTGCCTCAATCGCGGAACGATTCAGTGTGATTCCAGAGCTGAACGGCTTGCGATGGTAGGAGTTCAACATCAAATTCTCTGCGACTGTCATCCCTTTCACCATCCCGTCGCGGCTGCGATCCTCTGGGATGTGCGCGACCCCCGCGTCAGAGATCTTTCGGGGGGATGCGCCTACAAGACTCTTCCCGTCAAGGGTCATCTCGCCGCTATCGACAGGGCGCAGCCCGGTGATCGCCTCCACGAGTTCCGTCTGACCGTTTCCCTGAACACCGGCGATTGCCACGATCTCTCCAGCACGGATCTGCAGGTCAACGTTCGCCACAGCAACCTCACCGGCTTGGTTCAAGACCGTGACACTTTTGAGCGAGAGTGTGACATCACCAATCTTTGCCTCGCCACGATCAACGGTGAGCTGCACTTCGCGTCCAACCATCATCTCGGCTAGCTGCTCTGGGTCCGCCTCTTTTGGCTTGACGCTCCCTACTACCTTGCCGCGACGCAACACGGTGATCGTGTCCGCGACCTCAAGCACTTCGTGAAGTTTGTGAGTGATGAAGATCACCGATGTACCTGCGGAAGCCAAGCCGCGAATGATCCCGAAGAGCTCCTCGGTCTCCTGTGGGGTGAGCACCGCTGAAGGCTCGTCCAGGACGAGCACATCGCTCTTTCGATATAGCGCCTTCAGGATCTCGACGCGCTGTCGGACTCCTACTGGAAGTGACTCTATCTTGGCATCGGGGTCAACACTCAAGCCGTATCGCTTTGAAAGTTCCACAATCTTTGCTCGCGCAGCAGCCCGATCAAATGTTCCTAATGGCCCAGTTGCCGTTTCGGCACCGAGCGCCACTGACTCCACCACGTCAAAAACGGGAACCAACATGAAATGCTGGTGCACCATGCCAATCCCAGCGTCAATGGCCTCCGCCGGGTCTCGGAAGACGCGCTGCTCACCGTCAACAATGATGGAGCCGCTATCTGGCTTGTAGATGCCGGAAAGGATATTCATGAGGGTGGACTTCCCTGCGCCGTTCTCACCAAGGAGCCCAAGGACTTTCCCGCGCTCAACTTGGATGGAGACGCGGTCGTTCGCGAGCACACCAGGAAACTGCTTGGTGATCTCCCGAAGCTCTAAGCGCAACGACAACGTGGTCTCCAATCTTTCTTCCAGTGTCTGCCCGCCTGGCTCTTAACGTACCTATCTGGATCTCGGCCCCGGCGGTTTCCCGCCGGGGCCGATGCCAGATCAACTACGACTTTTCAGCCGCAGAGGAAACTACTTGCTTGTGAAGTAGTCCGAAACCTTGATCTCGCCGCTGATGATCTTCGCCTTGAGGGCGTCGACCTTCGCGACGACATCTGCAGTTACAAGGCTGCCGAACGTTGCCGTCCAGGCCGCCTCAGTTCGGTTCAGCGGAGCAATGCCCACGCCGCCGTTTGCGAGCGTACCCGTGAGGTTCTCACCACCAAGGTCGCCACCATAATTCTTCTCGATCGTTGCAAAGACCACTGGCCCAATCAGCTTCATTGCTGACGTGAGCAGCGTTCCGCAATAGTCAGGAAGCGTGAGGCACTGGTCAGCGTCAACGCCGACCGCGTACTTGCCCGCTGCGAGCATGGCCTCGTACGTTCCTTCACCGGTCTGACCGGCTACTGGATGCACGACGTCCGCGCCCTGGCTCATGAACTGCTCTGCAGCAGTCTTGCCGAATTCCTTGTTCCCCCAAGGATTGTCGCTTGGAGCAAAGGTTCCACCGGTCTGCCCAACGGCATCCCAGCCACCGAGTACGTCAACTGCGGTGCCAGTCTCTTCTGCGTAGTAATTTGCGCCAGCGAGCCATCCATCCATGAAGCGCGTTACGCCTGCGAATGGCTGACCACCGAATGCTCCGAGCTTCTTTGACTCAGAGATCGTTGCTGCAAGATAGCCTGCGAGCATTGAGCCTTCGTCAATCTGGAAGTCGAGGCCGGTGAAGTTTGCTGGAATATCGGCATCTGGCCACGTTGAGTCAACGTGAGCAAACGCGATGTCCGGATTCGCCTTGGTTGCAGCAACTACTGCCTCACCCTGGCTGAACCCTACGACGATGAGGCTCTTGCAGCCCTCGTCAATGAGGAGCTGGATGTTCGCGGCGTAATCCGCGCCAGTCTTCGCTTCACTGTACTGGGTGTCGTACCCAGCGGCCTCTGCTTCGAGCAGGCCCTCGTATGCCGAGTCGTTGAAGCTCTTGTCACCAATGCCGCCCACGTCGAGTGCGAGGCACGCCTTGTAGTCGCCCTTGCCGGCGTCAACAGAGGCGGATGGTGACTCGGTCGTTGAACCGCCGCAGGCGGCAACGACGAGCCCGAGAACAGTGAGGAGCGCGAGCATTCGCGTCTTCATCTCTTTGTAGCCCTCCGCTATTTCCTTGGCTGGGGCGCGTAGGCCTCAGCGGGCCAGCACAGCGCTGGCCTCTGGCGGCATTGTGCCTGATTCTGAGGTGATTTGCGCTCAGGTTTCCCGTGCGGGTCACCGAGCCCCCTTATCGACCGAGCCGCTCCTCAACCCACGCGTCAAACGCGGCCAATAGGGGCCGCCGTTCCGCTTCATTAAGGAAGGCAACCTCGTACCCCGTGCGGGCGAGGGCGAGGAGTTCGGCAACAGTTGCACCGAGGCGCCGGCGGACCCTGAGGTACTCCTCGGAGAGGGTCAGATCGCTGACGATCAGGTCGTCGGTGTTCAGGGTGACGCGCACGCCGCGGCGGTGGAGGGCGAGGATCGGGAAGTCGCCGTATCCAGGAACGATCGCGGCCTGAACGTTGCTTGAGGGGCAGAGGTCGAGCACCACGCCGCGCGCGATCAGTTCGTCGCACAGGGCTGCGTCATCAACGGCAACGGCGCCGTGCGCGATACGCGCGGGCGCGACCTCCAACGCGCGGCGCACTTGTGCCGCGCCACCCCACTCGCCCGCGTGCAGCGTGATCGCAAGGCCGCCGCTCCGCGCAACATCAAACGCGTCCTTGAATGTAAGCGGGTCAGGGAAGGCCGCCTCGCGACCGGCGAGGTCAAACGCAACCACGCCAAGATCTTTCGCTGCAACGGCGGCGATCGCAAGTGCACGGTTCTCGTCCACGCTGTGCGAGCGCAGCGCAGTGACGATCAGTCGCACCTGTACACCGACCTCCGCGGCAGCTGAGCTAGCACCGCGCGCAACAGCGGCGATCACCTGTGACTGCGTCAGCCCCTTCGACGTGTGGAGGTGCGGCCCCCAACGCAGCTCCATATAACGAACGTTCTCCGCCGCCTTGGCGCGGACGACGTGGTCCGCCAGGCGCTCAAGCGCCTCTTCGTCTTGCAGGAGGGCGATCGGCAGATCAAATGCGCGGAGTAGATCAGCCTGATCAACGCAGCGTTCTGGCGCAACGAGCGCGGCGCGCATTCCCGCCCAGTCGCGTGGCGCATCAACCTTTCGCGTGCGTGCCAACTCGAGGGCGAGTGTTGGGTCGAGGGAGCCATCAAGGTGCAGGTGCAACTCGGGCTTCGGGAGCTCGGTGAAGAAGCGCAGGTCGTCATCCGGTCGAACGAAGTCTGGCTCGTGCACCGTCCGCATACGTCCCGCCCTTCTGATGCTCCCCTTGCCTCAAGTTCGTGCGCAGAGGATACTCCCCCCATGAGCCTCTCACTCCCTACCGCCACAGATTCGCGAGCGCTGGCCGGCTGGCTTCGCAACGTCACCCCAGTTGATCGTGTTGGGGTGGAAGAGCGCGTGGCGGCGCTCAAGACTCGCTCAATCAAGAAGTCGACAAAGGTCTGGGCCCTGCGGCTTGCGATCAGCATGTGTGACCTCACCACGCTGGAGGGGAAGGACACGCCTGGGAAGATCCGTCAGCTCGCCGCAAAAGCGGCACGTCCGCACCCAGGCAACTCTGACGTTCCGTCCGTGGCCGCCCTCTGTTGCTACCCGGACCTTGTCACCGTTGCAAAGGAGGCGCTCGCAGGGAGTGGCGTGAAGGTTGCCGCGGTCGCCACGGCGTTTCCGAGCGGGAGGTCCTGGCTTGACCTGAAGATCGCGGAGACGAAACACGCAGTCGCCGCGGGCGCCGATGAGATTGACATGGTGATCGACCGTGGCGCGTTCCTCTCCGGTGACTACGCGAAGGTCTGGGACGAGATCCTGGCGGTGAAGGACGCCTGCGGACCAGCACACTTGAAGGTGATCCTTGAGACAGGCGAACTCGGCAGCTATGACGAGGTGCGCCGCGCCTCTGCCCTCGCGATTGCGGCGGGGGCTGACTTCATCAAGACGTCTACCGGAAAGGTGACGCCAGCGGCAACGCTCCCCGTCACACTCGTCATGCTTGAATCAATCCGCGAACACTGGAACGCAACCAATCGCGTCGTCGGCATGAAGCCTGCGGGCGGCATTCGGACGGCGAAGGAGGCGATCCAGTATCTGGTCGTCCTTCATGAGACGCTCGGACCAGCCTGGATGACTCCAGATCGTTTCCGATTCGGTGCATCAAGCCTGCTAAACGACCTGCTGATGCAACTTGAGAAAGAGGCGACGGGCGCCTACGCAGATCCGGACGACTTCACCCTCGACTAAACCGGCGCGTCCCGCGTGGGCGACGAGCCGCGTGGACCTACGATCCGATCGGGTGCCAGACGGTTTTCATCTCGAGGAAGGCGGTCATGCCGTCAATGCGCTCGCCACGCTCCCCTGTGAACGCGTTCCCCCGATCCTTCTCGCCGTGCGGACGGCGCGCGATGCGAGCAACATGCTCCGCGGCCCCTCGCTCCGCGTCCGTGAGCAGTTCGTCGGGACAGCCCCAGAGGTCAATGCCATCAATGTCCGCATGACGTGAAAGGTGTGGCATGAGCTCCGCGCGTCGGCCAGTGAGGATGTTCACCACGCCCGCTGGAACATCGCTCACCGCAAGTGTCTCCGCGAGCGTGACGGCGGGGAGCGGCGCCCCCTCGCTCGCAACGAGAACGGCAACGTTGCCACCCGCCAGGACGCCAGCGAGTCGCGTGACCAGCCCAAGGAGCGGTGAACTCTCCGGTGCAATGATCGCCACCACGCCAGTTGGCTCAGGAATGGTGAAGACGAAGTGCGACGAGGCAACCGGATTTGTACCGCCAAGGACGGCAGGGATCTTGTCTGGCCACCCGGCAAACCAGACGAGGCGATCGATACTTGCCGCAACCTCTTCGGTCGCCTCAGATTTGGAATAGCCGTGTGCCACAAGGTCGTCACGGAACTGTGCGGCACGCCCCTCCATCAACTCGGCGACGCGGTACATAATCTGGCCACGAAGCGATGCGTTGCGGGACGCCCAACCGGGAGCCGCAGCACGCGCAACCTTGACCGCCTCGCGCAGATCTTTGCGCGACGCGCGTGCAATGTTGGCACTCCCACCACGCGCGAGCGGTAGCACGTCGGTGCGCCCCGACTCGCTGCGCGGGAACGCACCACCGATGTACAGCTTTGGTGTGCGCCGCACTTCGAGACGGGCGTCGTCCGGTGCGGCGACTGCGCTGAGCAGTGCGCTCTCACGGAACTCCCCCTTCTTGCCGCTTTTCTTCCCCATTAGGAACTCCTCAGGTAGGCGTGGAGCCCTTGCAGGCCGCCCTCGCGACCGTATCCTGATTCCTTGTAGCCACCGAACGGTGACGTTGGATCGAAGCGGTTGAAGGTGTTCGCCCAGACAACACCCGCCTTTAGCTGTGCGGCAACCTGCAGGATGCGGCTCCCCTTCTCTGTCCAGATTCCGGCGGAGAGTCCGTACGCTGTGTTGTTCGCCTTCTCAATCGCTTCGTCCACAGTGCGGAACGTGATCGTGGAGAGGACCGGTCCGAAGATCTCCTCGCGCGCAATGCGATGGCTCTGTGCAACGTTCGTGAAGAGCGTCGGCTTATAGAACCAGCCTCGATCAGGGAGGACACACTCCGGCTGCCAGAGGTTCGCCCCCTCGGCAACACCACTCGCCACGAGTTCACCGATCGTCTCCATCTGCGCCCGCGAATTGATGGCACCAACATCGGTGTTCTTATCCATCGGATCACCGACGCGGAGTGTGGACATACGGTCCTTCAGTCGGGCGATGAAATCTTCGGCGATCGACTCCTGCACCAAGAGTCGACTCCCCGCGCAGCAGACCTCGCCCTGATTGAAGAAGATGCCGTTGATGACGCCCTCCACCGCCTGGTCGAGTGCCGCATCCTCAAAGACAATATTTGCCGCCTTGCCACCAAGCTCAAGGGTCAGCGCCTTGCCGTGGCCCGCGATCCCTTGCGCGATCTTGATCCCAACGGAGGTGCTCCCAGTGAAGGCAACCTTCGCAACGCGTGGATCGGTGGCGATCGCCATCCCCATCTCGCCAGGCCCCGTGATGATGTTGACGACACCAGGTGGGAGATCAGCCTGACGGCAGACGTCGGCGAAGAGGAGTGCGGTGAGCGGAGTGGTGCTCGCAGGCTTCAGAACCACCGTGTTCCCCGCGGCGAGCGCTGGTGCGATCTTCCAGGCGAGCATCAGGAGGGGGAAGTTCCACGGGATCACCTGCCCCACCACACCATGTGACTCGGGACGGCGTCCTGGGACGGCGTACTGGAGCTTGTCCGCCCAACCCGCGTAGTACCAGAAGTGTGCCGCTGCGAGCGGCACATCCACGTCGCGGGATTCGCGGATCGGCTTCCCAGAGTCGAGGGTCTCCGTCACCGCAAACTCGCGGCTCCGCTCCTGCAGGATGCGACTAATGCGATAGAGGTACTTGGCGCGCTCGCGCGGCGCAAGCTTTGACCAGACCTTTCGATACGCGCGCTCCGCAGCGCTGATGGCGCGGTCTGCATCTTCGGCACCCCCCTTCGCCACTTCGGCGAGCGGCTCTTCGGTTGCCGGGTTGTAGGTGATGACCACTTCTCCGCTCGCAGGTGCGCGCTCCTGGCCGTCAATGAAGAGCCCGTAGCGCGGTCGGATCAGGGCGAGCTCTTTCGACTCAGGCGCGGGGGCGTAGGCCCATGGGCTCGATGCGGCGAGCGCGGAGGCGACATGCGGGGTGGACGGTGTGACTGGCGCTGGGAGAGCGCTCGGTGCTGCGCGCTTCACCGCGCGCTCTGGACGCTTCGGGGGCTGCTCGCTGCTCATGGCGCCATCCTAGCGCGACAGATGCCACACCTCCACGGAGGGATCGCCTACCCTTCAGCAATGGCGAAGACCGCACCCAACTTCACGCCGCAACTCCTGATTAACGGCACCTCACGTGCTGCGCAGGGTGGCGAAACCTTTGACCTGCGTCACCCAGCGACCGGCGCGCCGATCGGCAAGATCCCGCTCGCCTCCCCTGCAGACGTTGATGCCGCAATCGCCGCCGCGCGCACGGCGTTTGATGATGGTCCGTGGCGTAGCATCACACCAGCCGACCGCGCGCTCCTCCTCCTTCGCCTTGCCGATGCGCTCGCCGCAGAGGCGGACGCAATTGCTGACGCGGAGGTCTGGCAGACGGGCACAGCTCGGAAGTTGCGCCGCGATGGCGACATCCCCGCCGCCGTTGATCACTTGCGCTTCTTCGCTGGCGTGTTGCGCAGCCCTGAAGGCCGCGCCGCTTCGGAGTTCAGCGGGAGCCACACCTCCATGATTCGCCGAGAGCCAGTCGGTGTCGCAGCGCTGATTGCACCGTGGAACTACCCACTCGCCATGGCCATCTGGCAGGCGGCCCCAGCACTCGCCGCAGGGAATACCGTCGTCATGAAGCCGGCGAGTGCAACGCCGCTCACGGCGATTCGGCTCGCCGAACTTGCACGCGAGGTTGGGTTCCCTGACGGAGTGGTGAACGTGATCACCGGTCCTGGCCCACAGATCGGTGCGCAGTTCGCTGCCGATCCTCGCATCGACATCATCACGCTCACTGGTGACTCTGCAACCGGCCGCCAACTCATGGCGGCGAGCGCGCCAACACTGAAGCGTCTCCACCTTGAACTCGGTGGGAAGGCCCCGCTCGTGATCTTTGACGATGCAGACGTTGAGAACGCCGCGCGCGGCGCACTGATCGGCGCGATCGTGAACTCCGGACAAGACTGCACCGCCGCCACACGGATCTATGCCGAGAAGCGTGTCTACGAGAAGGTCGTTGCGCGCGTTGCCGAACTCATGCGCAGCGTTCGCCTCGGCGATCCGTTCAGTGCAACAACTGATATGGGTTCGCTGATCTCGCTCGCGCATCGGGACCGTGTCGCAGGCTTCGTCGACCGCGCACGCGCCGCCGGAGCCAAAGTGGTTGCGGGCGGCACCGAGGAGCGTCCGAGCGGCTGTGAGGGTGGTGCCTTCTACGCACCGACGTTGATCACGGGTGCGGCGCAGAACAGCGAGATCGTTCAGCAGGAGATCTTCGGACCAGTCCTCGTCGCACTCCCCTTCTCTGGCGAGGCGGAGGGGATCAAGCTTGCGAACGACACGCCGTACGGACTCGCCGCCAGCGTTTGGACCGCGGACGTGCAGCGCGCGCATCGGATGGCGGCGGCCCTACAGTTCGGCGCGGTGCTCGTCAACGATCATCTCCCCTTCATGAGCGAGATGCCGCACGGCGGATTTAAGCAGTCAGGATTCGGGAAAGATCTCAGCCACTACTCGTTTGAGGAGTACACCCAGGTGAAGCATGTTGCGATTGAACTCACGGGGAAACCGGTGAAGCCGTGGCACTGGACCGTTTTCGGGGATCCTGAAAAGTAACTCCTCAGCCGCCGAAGAGAACCTCAATCCACGCATCGAGTGGTGAGCGCACCTCCTCCGCAACCGTGAGTCGGCGCGCGGCGGAGCCCGGAGCATCTGCGGGAAGCTCGGTCGCGTCGGCAGCAAGGACGAACGGCCGCTCTACGGACGAGCCGAGCGAGTAACCTCGCGCAATCAAGTCGAGGAAGGCGGCGTCGTCAAGCAGGATGCGCTCTGCGGTGAGCGCTTCAGCCTCGGCGGCGAGCGCAGCATTCTCATCGCGCAAACGAGAGATTTCCGCATTCACCTCGAGTGCGCCGATGAGGCTCCGGCCGATCAGGGCGACGAATGCGAAGAGCACAAAGGCGGCCACAAGTGCCCGCAGCCTCGCCGCCGTCGTCGGGAGCGCACGTTCGAGTCGCAACTTCATCGTTCCAGTTTCACCTTGCCGCGCAGGCCGCGTCAAGCGACAAGGTTCCGCGGCGGTGATAGCCTCCCACGCATGTTCTTCTACGAGATCTACGAGGCCGAGGACGAGCTCGCACTTGGCGTCACCCTTGCGCACGACGAGCGCATTTCGCCCGAGGACTTCCTCGCCGCGGTTGAGGAGGCGCGCGGCAGGATCATTGAGTCCTATACGGAGGAGACGCTCGTGGAGGCGATCGCCGTTGAACTCGAACGCAGCCACGGCTTCTATCCAGCCCTTGATCGCCGTCTGGTTGCCGCGGTGCGTGCATCGGTTGAAGAGGGCGAAACAGCGCTGATCCCGCTCGGCGACGAGGCTGGCGACCCATCAGATTCTGCCGACGATCAAGGGGAGCACGACCCTGATCTCAGGGATGCCGAAGACCTCCTTGCGGGTCGTGAGCCACGCGCGCTGCGCTCCGCAGTTGTAGAGCTTGAACGCGCTGAGGACGAGTCAAACTAAGCGGCTATCCTCAGCACATGCCTTTAACGGAACGCCCGATCTTGATTGCGGCAGCGCTCCGAGCGGAGCGCGAAGCGCTGGAGCAACGCTCAACGGGACTTGAGGAGCGGCGGCTCCCCGGAATTCAAGACGGTGACCTACTCACAGGCCGACTCGGCGGACGCGCCGTCGCCCTTCTTCGCTGCGGCGTGGGAAAAGTTGCCGCGGCAAGCGCCGTTGCCGCCGCGAGCGCTCTTGAACCGCGCTGCATCATCTCGGTTGGTTCCGCTGCAGCCCTACACACCGGGCATCGCGTTGGGGATGTTGTGATCAGCACCGAAGTGCTGCAACACGACTTTGCGGCGGTCAGCGCGTCTGGATTCACCCTCTTCGGCTACGGGAGCGACTGGCCCTCTGAAGGTGAGCCGCTCCTGCGCTCAGACCCTGCACTTGCCGCACTCGCCGCACAGGCTGCACAGGTGCAAGGTGCCGCACGTGGCTTCGGCGTGAGTGTTGGTCGCATTGCAACGGGTGACTGGTTCGTCAATGACCACGCAACACGCGACGCGATCGCCCAGCGAACCGGCGCGGATCTTGTGGAGATGGAGGGGGCAGCGATCGCCTTTGTCGCCGAGCGTTTCGGTGTCCCATGGATTGTGATTCGTAGTGTGAGCGATGCGGGAGATGCATCTGCTCCGACCGCCTTTGACGAATTCTTGCCGCTCGCTGCCGCGAACGCCGCCTCAATCGTGGAGGCGATCCTCCCCCAACTCCCCTAGCGTTTCGGCGGTAGGAGGGCCGCAACCTCTGAGCCCTGATCCCCGAAGAGTCGCATCGCAAGCGCGCGGAACGTTGCAAGTTCTCCCGTGGTGAAGATCTCATGAGTCGCACGCACTTCCGCACGATCTGGTGCGCGGTGGCCAGCGCTCCCAGGATCAGCTGCTGTGCCGCGCGTTGACCCTGGGGCGTCAAGGTGGTTCACCGAGATCACTTCCTGCAGCGTTGCTGCAGTGGCCGCGGCTGAGTCAACTACCGCAATGCTTTCACCAAGCGCGGTCGCGATCATCCCTCGAATCAGTGGGAAGTGCGTGCACCCGAGTAGCAGCGTGTCAATGCGGGGCGCATCCCCCGTGGCACGAAACGGCGCGATCACGCCCTCGACCGCGTCGCGCAACGCGGCGCTCTCCAAGTCTCCCGCCTCAATGAGTGGCACCAGCTGGGATGCGGCGCGCGTCACCACCTGCACCGCAGGATTCTGATCCTTGATCGCCGTGAAGTAGGCACCGGAGCGAACCGTCGCCTCCGTCGCAATCACGCCAATCCGACCGGTTCGGGTAGCGAGTGTTGCCGCGGCGGCACCTGGCCGCACCACGCCAATGAACGGGATCTCGGGATGCCGGAGGCGGAGCGCGCTCAGCGCAACCGAGGTTGCCGTGTTGCATGCGATCACGATCGCCTTCACGTTGCGCGCAACGAGCGCATCGGTGAGCTCTTCCGAGAATTGGAGCACCTCTGCATCCGTGCGCGTGCCGTACGGATGACGCGCGGTATCGCCGATGTAGATCGTTGACTCGCCTGGGAGCCGCTGCTGTGACGCGCGGAGGACGGTGAGCCCGCCTACGCCAGAGTCGAAGAAGCCGATCGGTCGTGCATCAGGCATGCGTAGACCGTAGCAGCCAGCGGATCCGATCCTCTTCTAGGCGCGTGGCCACCTGAAACCCTGCCGCACTCGCCGCCCCCTCTACTTCGGCGGGACTCCACGCGCGCACGTGGAACGGCTCGCGCTCATCAACGTACCCGCCCTCGCCGTGCAGCGTGTGCCGAATCTGGAGTTGTGCGACGCGTTCGCGCCCGAGAGGATCTTGAAGGATTCGTGAGTCGCGCAGGATCTCGCTTCCGTCCGCGGCGCGCCAGCGCACATCCTCGCCCCACTCCGCGCGCCCAGCAGCCTCGCGGAGGAGCGCTGGATCCATGCGAGTGGCATCAATGGCGAAGAGGCCGCCTGGTGCGACGAGTTGCGCGGCAAGGTTCATCAGGAGGCGCAACTCTTCGTCGTGTAGGAAGAGCGGGAGTAGGTCGCCTCCAGCAATCACAAGTCCCGCGCTCCGCTCGAGGCTCTTCGGTGGCGCCCAGTGCAGCAGATCAACGTCAAGGATCTGCGCGGTAGGGACGCGTTCGCGGGCGAGGGCGATCGCCTCAGGGTTGCGATCGAGGCCGATCAGGCTGCGATCACGGACGTTGAGCGCATCAAGGATCCGACCAGCGCCACATCCGAACTCAATGATGGTGCCGCGAGTTGCCTCGGTGAGCGAGCGCCAGAGCGCACGATCATCTTGTGCGCCTGCGTTGAGGTCACCCTCGTCGTTGAGGAGTCGACGCCTCGCCGCTGAGATCAGCGTCCAGGCTCCCAGCGAATCGTCTCGCCGGCCGCCTTCCGCTTCGCGAGCGAGCTGATCACTTCAAGAGCGGCGCGATTCGCAATCATCGCCGTTGACTCTGCCCAGTCATACGGCGGAGAGACCTCCAGGATGTCCATCCCCGCGATCGGTACGCGAGCCGCAATCTGACGAAGTGCACGCAACAGCTCGCGGGTGAGCATCCCGCCCGGCTCTGGCGTACCCGTTCCAGGGGCCAGCCCTGGATCAACCACGTCAATGTCCACGCTGATCCAGATTGCATCTGGGCCATCGAGTGCCTCCGCGATCGCGTCCTGGATGACCGCCTCTGCCCCACGCTCTTCAATCTCGGTCATCAGGTGTGTTCGCATCCCGTGACCCTTCATCCAATCAAGCGTTTCAGTGTCTGGGAAGTAGCCACGAAGCCCAACCTGAACAAAGTTCTTCCCCTGCACAGCACCAGACTCAATCAGTCGGCGCATCGGTGAACCGTGGCTGTGCAGCGATCCGTATCCGTCTGGTGACGTGTCGGCATGCGCATCAAAGTGCAAAATGCCAATACTCTTCGGCCATCGCAGCTCGGCAATCGCCGTTGCATTCGGCCAGGTGATGGAGTGATCTCCACCCAGCACAATTGGGATCGCGCCAGTCGCAGCGACTTCGCGCACCTTTCGATAGATCTCTCCGTGACCGTGTTGCACGCGACCTGGAACCACCGCGGCATCGCCCGCATCAACGGCGGTCAGGACACGGAATGGATCAACGCCAACTTGGAGGGAGTGCAGGAGGCCCGTCTGATACTGCGCTTCGCGAATCGCGCGTGGGCCGAATCGCGTACCTGGCCGGTGGGTTACCGCGTCATCAAAGGGTGCGCCGATGATCGCAATATCCGCCTGCATCCTTTTGATCTCATTCGCGTCCTCAATCCATGGGAGCTGCGAGAAGCTGACGGGGCCCACGTACGACGGTCGATCGTCTGGGTCACGCGTCTCTGGCGCTGCGCCCCAGCCGAGGGCGGCAATGGATTCAGAGAAAGGGGGTTTGTTTGCGCTCATGTTCACACACCACTGCTGACATGCGCCGCCGGTTCGATCCTGCGTCCAGCGGGGCGCGTGGTCATCCTACACCCCACGCGGAGCGCTATACCGCGTCGTTGTCCGCTCGTGTAAACGCCGCCTCAATCACGACCGCAAGGGCGGCGCCGATCAGGAGTCCGGTGGGGCTCCCGAGACCTGCAACCCGGAAGGCGCTGTAGCCGCCAACGAGCACGCCGACGATGAGGCTGCGTCGAAGTGCCCTCGCGCGCCGCCCTCTCCACTGTCCTGGGTGACGACGGTACGACTCAATGAGCAGGATCGGGGCGAGGGTGAAGCTGATCGTGAGCCCGAAGAGGAGGGAGACGCCGAGCCCAGCAACTGGGTCCCCGATCGGATCAATGTTGAGTGCCGCCGCAACAGAGGCGGCGATGGTGAGCAGTGCAGCGAGGGCAAGAAGGCGGATCAGTCGCTGATCCGCAACGGGGATGCGCGGCGGGGTTTCAGCGCGCGGCGTTTTCTGCTGTGGCTGAGCCGGTGCCTCCCGCTCCTGCTGATCCCACAGCGTCATGATGGTCGACCCGCCGGCGCCTTTGATGAAGGGCAGAGCTCACGATACGCACAGTACGTGCAGTTCATCCGGTCGGGCTTCGCCTCCATGGATCCCGACTGAATCCCCTCCGCCGCTTCAACGATGCGATCGCGTGCCTTCGCAATTCGCTTCGGATCAACGGGGACGGTGGCGGTCTTCCCTGAATCGAGGAAGCGGAGGCTCACCTCATCTGGAAGTCGGCCCGTGGCAGCACGCCAGGCGAGCGCGTAGATCTGCAACTGCAGCGCGTCGCGCGCGCGAGTGGCGTTCCCCTCTTCATCGTCCTTCCCTCCGCTCTTGTAGTCGGAGATCACAACCCATTCGTCGCTCAACGGCAGCGTTGGACGGAGCGTTTCGTCGCTCATCTCAATGACAGGGATCTCGCGCGTACGCTCGCCGGATGCAAGCGGCGTGACATCTACGCGATCCCATCGGCCGCGGATCTTGTGGCCTCCGATCTCGAATGAAAAGTCCTTCTCCACGTACGCTGGGACGGATCCACTCGCGCGCTCCTCATCACTGAATCGCTCAAGCACCTTCAGCGCAGCGGCGTAGCGTGCCTCCTCATGCGTGCGAGAGATGAAGCCCGCACTCTGCCAACTACGGTTCAGCGCCTCTACGAGCGCCTCGCTCTCAGGGACCGCTCCCACCATCTGGCCGCGGTGGAACTCCGCCACCGCCGCGTGCAGAGCCGACCCATAAATTGCTGCGTGATGTGGCGGAAGAGGAATTCGCAACCGCTGTTGATAGTGATATCGCAACGGACAGGCGAGATACGCTTCGATCGCGGTGTAGCTCAGCGTGAGTGGAGCCTGCTCTGCCGCACCAGGCGCACGCGCTGGAAGGACGGCTGCGGCAGGTTCCGCCACCTCAAGGGCGGCAACCGCACTGCTCCGCTCACCAGTAAAGGCCGTCTCTTCAAGTTGCGTGCGGGCAAGGTCGAGCGCCTCCGAGATGAAGCGGCTCACCTTGCGAGGACGTACACCTCCCGTCGCTCGCTCCGAGGCGGTGAGATAGAGCTGCTCGCGGGCGCGCGTCAGCGCTACGTAGGCGAGGCGACGCTCTTCCCGCAGAGCCTCTTCATCCAGCGCAGTTGGCGTCTCTGGTGCGCGTGGGTCGCGCGGCACGATCTCATCGCTCCCACCGAGCTCTGCCGCAAGGGCGAGGCGCGGCGGGCGTCCGCGCGCAGGGAAGCGTGTCTCCACCATGTTCGCCACAAAGACCACAGGAAACTCCAGGCCTTTCGCCTGATGGACGGTCAACAGGGCAACGGCGTCAAGATCTGGATCAACATCCGCGGCGGATGGATCGTCACCCGCCTCACCGAGCTCTTCCAGGTAGCGGACGAGAAAGGGTGCGCGATCGAGTTCAAGCAGACGACTGCGTGAGCGAACCACGTCGAAGAGTCGTCCAATGTTTCGGATCTGCTCATCTGCTTCCGGGGTCGCCTCACGCGTCAGCTCTGCCAGGAGACCGCTCTCGCGCAACCAGCGGTAGAGCACCTCGCCACTTGTTCTCTCCACGCTCTCCTTCACAAGGTCACTCAGTCGTGAGAGCAGCCGCACCGTATCGGGGTTGATCGCACCGACCGCCTGCAGCGCCTCGCGCAGCGGGCGATGATCTCGCCGCGACTTCCCAACCGCAGCGGCAAGCGTGCCTGCTGGCACCTTGAATCGCGGATCTGCAGCGATCAAGAAGAGCGGGGCTGATGCGTCTGGATCTGCGGCGTGCCGCAACCCTGCGAGGAGGAGGCGCACCTCCGGTCGGTCATAGAGGCCCGCCGCACCGCTCGCACGCCATGGGATCCCTGCCATGTTCAGGCTGCGACTGATCTCCGCGGTATCTACGTTGGCGCGCACCAGCACCGCATGGTCACGGGGGAGCCGCCCCGATGCAACCGAACTGCGGATCTCGCTCGCAATCCAGTCCGCCTCATCCGCAGTCGTGCGGAATCGTCGGAACGCCACAGGGTGCGGTGCAGACCCCTCCACCTCGGCGCGCAGCTCCTTGGAGATCCCGAGCTTTGTCTCGAGTCGCTCTGGGTCGTTGAATCGGATGAGGCGGCGTGCCGCCGAGAGGATCGGGGTCGTGCTCCGATAATTCCTTGTCAGCACCACCTTTGATGCGTCAGGGTACCGATCCACAAATCCGAGGATGTTCTCAATGGCCGCACCGCGGAATCGATAGATCGACTGATCATCATCCCCAACGGCGGTCAGGTTGCGACTCCCCTGCGCGATCAGGTCGACGAGTGCCCCTTGGAGCCGATTCGTATCTTGATACTCGTCAACGAGGAGCCAACGGTGGCGCTCGCGGACGCGCGCGGCGACGAGGGGGTCGTCGCGAAGAAGTTCATACGCTAAGAGCACCTGATCGCCAAAGTCGAGCAGTCCGTTCCTTGCGAGGATGGTGCGGTACGCACGATATGCGGTGGCGAGTTCGCCATGCTCCTCGCCGAGCCGCTGAAGTGCATCCGCATGCGCGCTGACTTGTCGACGAACCTTCTCGTCATCAACGGTCTCACTCCTTAGTGTCTCTGCGCGCGCGCATAGATCTGTGGCGAACGTGTCGATCTGATCGGCACCAACCCCCTCTTCCTTTGCTCGCGAGATGTAGCCAGCAACGTCACCAAGGAATCGTGTCGGATCCCCGAGTGGGGCAAATCGTGAGAGGCCTAGTTCAAAGAGGTGCTCACGGAGCAGGAGCACCACTTCCGCGCGGCCGAGTACGCGAAGCTCGCCGGAGATCCCGAGACGGTGGGCATTCTCACGAAGCAGTTCATCACCCCAGGCATGAAAGGTTTTGATTGGTGTTGTGGCATATCCGTATGGTACGAGTCGATCCACGCGCCCCTGCATCTCTTCTGCAGCACGATCAGTGAACGTCAGTGCCAGGATCTCTTCTGGCGCGGCGCGCTGTTGGGCAATCAACCATGCAACTCGTCGAGTGATGACCTGCGTCTTCCCAGTCCCAGCCCCAGCAACGACAAGGAGTGGCCCTTCGCCATGCGTGACCGCTGCGTACTGTTCGTCATTGAGATCGGCTAGAAGGTGTTTGACCCCCTCTTCAAATGCCCGCGGTGCGCGCACCGAGACCCCTGTCCATACAGGGATCTGATCACTCTGCGCTGAAGCACTCCCAGCGGACGCTGCGCCGCGTGGCGCGCGTGGCGTCACTTGGTGCGGCGGGTATCGCTCGGCGGAAGGAGTGCAGCATCGATGGCTGCGCGCTCCTCTTCACCGAGTACGGTCTCGCTCTCGCCGCGAACCAGACGCTTCACATAGATCCTCGTCCCCACTCGGGCGTGGAGCGTAGTGATCACCACGCCGCTCCCTGCATCATCGAGTAGCGCCAGCGAGCTGCTCTGCCCCGCGCCCGCATCGTCATACGCCTGAAACTGCACGTGTCCAACCCGGCTCACGGCGCGCTGCGCCGCCGACTCTAACTCAGCGATCCGCGCCGCTCCGTCGCGCAGCTGGAGGCCATGCTCCGCCGTTTCTGCGAGCAGCTGTACGAGCTGCCCTGTGGTGGCCCCCTCCCCCTCGCGCATCAGCGCCGCGAGTTTGCGGCGGGCGGTTCGGGCGACGAGAAGGGCAAGGAGGGCGATCAGGAGGGCGAGGCCGCCAAGGAGCGCGGCTACGACGGTAAGGGTGCTGATCGCATCGGTCTGCATGCCCCGATCGTATCAGCCCCCTCGTGCCATCTAGTGGTCACGCGCTCTCCGCTATCCTGCACCTGATGCAGCGACCGCTGCGCGACGAGAGCGGAGACAGAGGAGGAACCGTGGCAAAGGGTGTGAAGCGCTTCAGGCCAGATCAGCGCCCAAAGAAGGAGCGGCTGAGCGCACCGAAGCGCGGCCTCACCGCCGCCGAAGAGGCCGCAGCTGCGGCATACGAAGCGAAGCTTGAGACCCCGCGCGTGATCAACGTGGCGACTAACCCACTCGATGCGCTGACCCGTAACGCGTCCGCGAACCGTCTCGCCGCAGAGATTGCAACGGAGCTCCCAGTGGTCCGTCGAGACCTTGGGCGAATCGTCGTGACGTATGGGGCGCTCCTCGGACTTCTCGCCGCCATTTGGCTGGTTGCCACTACGACCGGCTTCATCAGCGCCTAACGGCGCGCCTGCAATGGCGACCATTGTCATCGCTGAGGCGATCGCAACCGTTGGCGTTGACGCGCTCAAGGCGGCGGGGCACACGGTTCACGAACTCTCTGGTCAGCCACGTGACGCCCTTGCCGCCGCCCTCAGCGAGGCGGATGCGCTGATCGTACGGTCGCAGGTCAAGGTGGATGCCGCGCTGATTGCAGCGGGACCGAAGCTGCGCATCATCGGACGCGCAGGTGTCGGCATTGACAACATTGATGCGGTTGCGGCTGAACGTGCAGGGATCCTCGTCGTCAACGCACCGGATGGGAACACGGTTGCAGCGGCGGAACACACCTTCGCGCTACTCCTTGCACTCGCACGACACGTGGCGAAGGGTGATCGGTCAGTGCGCGATGGGGAATGGGCGCGCGCCGAGCTCAAGGGGTTCGAACTTCGTGGTCGGCGGCTTGGCATCGTCGGTCTGGGACGGATCGGCCGAGCCGTTGCCGCGCGCGCTGCGGCATTTGGCATGGTCCTCCTTGGAGCCGATCCGGCGGTGACCTCTCAGGATGCGGCGAGTGCTGGCGTGCGGCTCCTTTCGCTTGATCAGCTCCTCCAGGAGTCAGATGTCGTCACCCTCCACACTCCCGCGGTTGGCGCGACTCCACTCATCGGTGCGGCAGAGCTCGCGAAGATGCAACCACATGCGGTGCTGATTAATGTGGCGCGAGGGAGCCTTGTTGACGAACGCGCGCTCGCCGCAGCACTAAGTTCTGGAGGAATCGCAGGTGCCGCGATTGATGTGTTCGCAACGGAGCCCCCGAAGGACTCACCGCTACTCACCGCACCGAACACCGTTCTTACGCCGCATCTTGGTGCGCAGACGAGCGATGCGCAGGTTGCCGTCGCACGCGAGGTTGCAGAGCGCATCTGTGACTTCTTCCGCGCCGCCTAGGAGCTACTCCCCGCCGCCACCCGACGGCTTTGCAGGGGAGGCCCCCGGCGCTGGACTGGCCGGCGCAGGGGCTGCGCTCGGCGTGCCTCCTGATGTGCCGGCGGATGTCGCAGCACCACCACTCTCTCCACCGCGTCGTTCAAGCTTCGCCCAGCCACTCCCCTTGAAGTGCACGCTCGTCGCCGAGAAGCGACGCTCAAGCGGGCCCCCACACACCTCGTGTGTTCGCTTCGTCTCATCATCAATGCCGTGCAGCAACTCGACGGTGGCGTCGCAGCGTGTGCAGTGATAGTCGTAGAAGGGCATCAGGCGCCCTGCTCAAGTCGTGCGATCTCGTCACGCAACTCTGCGACGCGCCGTTCGGCGCCTGCGACCACCGTTGCGGGAGCCTTCCCTGTGAATGACGGATCTGCAAGCCGCGCCTCAGCGGCGGCGAGTTGGGTTCGAGCGGCGACAAGTTCCCGTTCGCGACGCGCACGATCCGCATCACGGGTTGATGCGTCTGCCTCTGGCGGCGTGAGTCGAGCGGTGAGGGTTCCCGCAACGATCAGCATCCCCTCCTCCCCCGCTGGCAGGTTCGAGGCGATCGTCAGCGGACGGACACGCGCGAGTCGCTCAATTGCTGCGCGCAAGCGTTCTCCCGATGCGGCGAGGTCCGCCGGTGCGGCAACGGCAAGCGGCATCCATGCGCCGGCTGGGAGCTTCGTGCTGGTGCGCGCCGCTCGCACTTCGCGCACGAGTTCAAGCCACTGATCAATCGTGCTCGCCTCGTCGCCTCCCTTGGCGTTTCGCACAGGCCATGCGGCGGTGGCGAGGAGTGGCCCATCTCCCGCGCGGCGTGGGAGCGCCGCCCAGATCCCTTCCGTGATGAATGGTGCCACTGGGTGCAAGAGGCGAAGGAGCGCATCGAGTCCATCAACGAGCGTCCACCAGACGGCGGCGCGCTCCGCCGCAGGGCGCGACTCATCCGCAAGGGTGACCTTGGCGAGCTCAATCGCTTGATCACAGTATTCGGCCCAGATCGCATCGTAGATGCGCTGTGCCGCTTCAGAGAATCCGTATCCGGCGAGATTGCGATCAACATCTTCAACCGCCGTGCTGATGCGCGCTGACAGCCATGCGCCAAACTCACCCGCCCCCTCCTGCGCGCTCCGCGCATCTGGACGATCACCAGTGACCTCAGCCGGGCGTGCGCCGAGCACAAAGCGCGCCGCATTCCAGAGCTTGTTCATGAAATTCCGTGCGCTCTCCAGCTTCTCTGGCGAGAGGCGTTGATCGGCGCCAGCCGCAGTTCCGGAGACGAGCGCGAAGCGGAGTGCGTCGGCACCAATCTCATCAATCAGTGAGAGCGGGTCGACCACGTTCCCCTTCGTCTTTGACATCTTCTGACCCTCGGGGTCGCGCACCATCCCGTGCAGGTAGATCGTCTCAAATGGCGGCTCGCCCATCATTTCAATGCCGAGCATCATCATCCGAGCCACCCAGAAGAAGAGGATGTCGTGTCCCGTCTCCATGACTTGCGACGGGTAGTAGCGCTTCAGATCGCTCGTCTGATCTGGCCAACCGAGTGTGCTGAACGGCCAGAGACCAGAGCTGAACCAGGTGTCAAAGATGTCGCTCTCCTGCACCAAGCTCTCAGCGAGCGCGCCGCACTCGCTGCAGCCAGATGGTCCTGCTGCATCGGCGCTTACGGTGATGTGGCCATCGGCGCAGTACCACGCAGGGATCCGATGCCCCCACCAGAGCTGGCGGCTCACATTCCAATCGCGGATCTCTGTGAGCCAGTGCTCCCACGTCTTCTCAAAGTGTGCTGGAACGATGCGTGTCTTCCCTGAGCGCGTGGCGGCGAGCGCCTTCTCAGCGAGCGGCTTGGTGCGGATGAACCACTGCGTCCGCAGACGTGGCTCAAGAATGTCGTTACTGCGCTGGCAGCGCGCCGGATTCGCCGTATGCGGCTTCACGGAGACGAGGAGACCGAGCGCTTCGAGCGCCGCCACGATCGCCTTGCGCGCGGCAAACCGCTCCATCCCTGCGAACGGCTTCGGTGCGTCAGCCACAATGTGCGCCGCCTCATCCAAGATCGTCGGCGCTGGGAGGTTGTGACGGAGTCCCACCTCTCGGTCGTTCGGATCGTGCGCAGGCGTCACCTTTACCGCGCCAGTGCCGAACGTCTGGTCCACAAAGTCATCGCCAAGGATCGGAACGGCGCGATCAACAAACGGAATCATCACCCGCTTCCCGATTAACTGCGCGTAGCGCGGGTCATCGGGGTGGACGGCAACTGCCGTGTCGCCGAGCAGCGTCTCAGGGCGCGTGGTTGCGACCACGATCCCGTCACCGGGCGCGCCCCCTTCCAGTGGATATCGAATCTCCCAAATGTTTCCGCGCTCCTCTACGGCAATCGACTCAAGGTCGGAGACGCTCGTCTTGCATCCTGGGCACCAGTTGACCAACGCCTCAGTGCGATACGCGAGGCCACGCTCATAGAGTGTGGCGAATGCGGTGCGCACGGCGCGGCTTGAAACTTCGTCCATGGTGAAACGGGTGCGGCCCCAATCGGCGGATGCGCCGAGACGGCGGAACTGTCCAAGGATGACGCCGCGCGTCTCTTCCATGAAGCGATCCATCCGTTGCAGGTAGCGCTCGCGACCGAGGCTACTACGACTCTCCCCCTCTTCGGCAATGATCTTGTCCAACACGAACTGTGCGGCGATTGATGCGTGGTCAACGCCAGGGAGCCAGAGTGTTGGTCGCCCCTCCATCCGTGCCCTGCGCGCGAGAAGATCTTCAAGGGTGACGAAGAGTGCGTGTCCTACATGGAGACCACCGGTGACATTTGGTGGCGGCATGATGATCGTGAACGGCGGGAGGTCCGCCTTGGCGACGCTGTCAGACCCCTCAGGGTTCCCGTAGTCACTCGCCGCCCAGCGCGCCGCGACCTGCGGCTCAATCTCGCTCGGGGTGTAGGAAGAGCCGAGCTCGCGCGGAGCGCTCACGCCGACGCGCGCGGCGCCGCTTTACGTGGGCGCTGCAGTGGGCCTGCCGCCCGCTTTGCGTCACTCGCTGCGGCGCCGATCTCCGATTCGCTCAGGAAGAGTGGAGAGACACCATCCGTGACTGACTCCTCCGTCACCACGCAGCGGCGCACGTCGCGGCGATCTGGGAGTTCGTACATGGTGTTGAGGAGCGTCTCTTCGACCACTGCACGCAGCGCACGGGCTCCGGTCTTGCGCGCCAGTGCCTTCTCCGCTGTTGCGCGCAGCGCACCTGGCGTGAACTGCAGCTCAACCTTATGGAGCTCAAAGAGTCGCTGGTACTGCTTCACGAGTGCGCTCTTCGGCTGCACGAGGATTGCCACCAGATCATCAAGCGTCAGCCGATCGAGGGCGACCACCATCGGGAGTCGTCCGATGAATTCGGGAATGAGCCCGTAGCGAAGGAGATCGTCGGGCATCAGCTGCTCCAGAACGCGCTCACGCTCGTCACTCCCCTTCGGAGCATCGGAGCCGAACCCGATCCCGCGACGCCCAACGCGATCAGCGACGATCTTATCTAGCCCTTCAAACGCGCCACCGCAGATGAAGAGAATGTTGGTGGTGTCGATCTGGAGATACTCCTGGTGTGGATGCTTTCGACCACCCTGTGGCGGAACGTTCGCCACGGTCCCTTCAATAATCTTGAGGAGCGCCTGCTGGACACCCTCTCCCGACACATCGCGCGTAATCGATGGGTTCTCCGCCTTGCGCGTGATCTTGTCGATCTCGTCGATGTAGATGATGCCGCGCTGTGCGCGCTCAATGTCACCATCTGCCGCCTGGATGAGACGCAGCAGGATGTTCTCAACGTCCTCGCCAACGTACCCAGCCTCAGTGAGGCTCGTGGCGTCGGCAATGCAGAACGGCACGTCGAGGAAGCGCGCGAGCGTCTGCGCAAGGAGGGTCTTCCCTGATCCCGTTGGGCCGACCAGCAGAATGTTCGACTTGGCAATCTCTACGCCGTCGGACGAGGCGGGGGCGGCAATACGCTGATAGTGGTTATGGACGGCAACGGCGAGCGAGCGCTTCGCGCGTTCCTGGCTAATCACATGCTCATTCAGTGCCGCGTGAATCTCGCGCGGCGTTGGCGTGGTGTCGCCCCACGGGTTGCTTCGAACGGACGTGCTTGGAGACGGATCAACCGCAATCTCCGCGCACAGTGCAATGCACTCATCACAGATGAAGACGCCTTGCCCAGCGATCAGCTTGCGAACCTGCTCCTGCGTCTTGCGGCAGAACGAGCAGCGATAGGATCCACTCCCGGGTCCGCCCGCCTTTGCGCGGCGCCCACCGCTTCGCGTCCCTTCGCCACCTCGGGAACCGCTGCGGCTCGTCCCGTCACCAGCCTCTGCCATGCCGCGCGCCTACTTCTTCTTTGGCGGAACGATCGCAGGGAGCTTGTAAACCTCGTCGATGATGCCGTACTCCACCGCCTCCTCTGGCGAGAGGAAGAGGTCGCGGTCGGTATCTTTCACCACCTTGTCAATCGGCTGGCCGGTGTGCGCGGCGAGAATCTCCTGGGTGGTCTTGACCAGCTTCTCCATCTCCTTCACCTGAATGAAGACGTCTGGTGTGTTGCCACGGAATCCGCCGGAGCCCTGGTGGATCATGATGCGGCTGTGCGGAAGCGCGAAACGTCGGCCAGGCGCGCCTGCGGCGAGCAGGACGGCGCCCATCGACATGGAGATGCCCGTGCAGATCGTGCTCACTGGTGCGCGCACATATTGCATCGTGTCGTAAATCGCGAGGCCCGAAGTGATCACGCCCCCAGGGCTGTTGATGTACAGGAAGATCTCCTTTTCCGGATCCTCAGCATCGAGGAAGAGGAGCTGTGCAATCACGAGGTTCGCAATGTCATCTTCAATGCCTGCGCCGAGGAAGATGATGCGCTCCTTGAGGAGGCGTGACCAGATGTCGTAGGCGCGTTCGCCCTTACTGGACGACTCAATCACCATTGGTACGAGCATTGACCCCTCCTCTCGTTTCGACCTTCTAACGACCCGCGACCGGGGCGTGTGGTGTGGAGGGTGAGTTTACTTCGCGGAGCGCTTTGCGGGCGAACGCTTCGCTTTAGGAGCGTCAGCCGACCCACCTGCAGGGCTCGCCGCAGGGCTGAGGGCGGCACTCACTGCAGGACGCGGTGGTCGCTCAGGTCCCCATGCAGGCCAGGCACCCGGGTTGCCATCGAACCAGTCCTCGACGATCTTCTCCACCACGAGTGAACGACGGAGCGAGGCGCGAATGGCGCGGCGACCACGCTCTGAGGCGAGATACGCCTCCAGCTTCCGCTGCCCCTGCACCTGTGGCTGCGCTCGGCGCACCTCTTCGTCGATGAGTTCCTCAGGCACCTGAATCCCTTCGGCGCCCGCAACCGCAGAGAGGACGAGCAGGGTGCGTGCGCGGCGCTCACCGCGATCGCGCAGCTCTGCGCGGATCTCTTCTGCGCTCTTCCCCGCCGCCTCAAGGTACTGCTCAAAGGAGAGACCCTGTCGTGCAATCGATCGCGCCAGCTCATCAACAAGGCCGTCAATCTCTTCTTCAATCAACGGGTCAGGAATCTCAACGGTGGCGTTCTCCATGGCGTACTCCACGATCTTGTCAGCGAACTCGTGACGGCCGCGATCTGCAGCGCTCGCCTTGAGGCGCGTCAGGATCTCTGCGCGTAGCCCTTCCACATTTTCAACGTTTGCCACCTGCTTGGCGAAGGCGTCGTCGAGTGGTGGCGGAATCCGCGCGCGTAGTTCCTGGATCACCACATCAAATCGTGCTGGCACACCACGCAACGACTCCTCCTGATAATCATCAGGAAAGGTCACCGAAACCGTGGCAGCGTCGCCGATTTTCGCGTCAACGAGCTGTGCCTCAAACCCTGGGATCAGACGCTCGGAACCGAGGACGATCGGCATCTTCTCGGATGCGGCGCCGTCAATTGGCGTGTCGTCCTTGGCGCGGTACCCAGTAAACGAGATGATCGCGTAATCGCCCATCAATGCGCCGCGGTCGGTCACAGGCGTCAAGACGGCATAGCTGTCGCGCAGATCATCGATCACGGCGTCAACCTTCTTGGCGTCAGGCTCTTCAAAGTTTGGCGTGAAGGTGAACTTCTGGTAGTCGCCGAGCTTCACCTCAGGTGGAACGGAGATTGTTGCCGAGAAGGTGTACTCAGCCCCTTCTACTGCTGGCTGCGCCTCAATGGTGGGGCTCGTCAGCGGCAGCGTCTCGGACTCCATGATCGCCTTGCGATAGCCGCGCTCAATGAGAATCTCTGTCGCCTCTTCAAGGATCCCCGCGAGTCCGGCGAATCGCTCGACCACTTGGCGTGGGGCCTTCCCTGGTCGGAAGCCAGGGATGCGGCTGCGTGACGCCACCTGGCGCACCGCGCTGCTGATTGCGGCAGCCACCTCATCGACGGGCATCACGATCTCAAGGCGCAGGCTGCTCTTTGGTCCAGGCGTGGAGGTGACTTTCATGCGGTCAACGATAGCCGAGAAGTCGCACGTTGATGGTGGGCGAGGTGAGACTCGAACTCACACGTCGTTACCGACACCAGCTCCTAAGGCTGGCGCGTCTACCGTTTCGCCACTCGCCCCTGATCATCATGGGCTCCCCCGCCCGTTTCGTCCACCCGCGCCAACGGAGTGCGGGAGCTGGCGGATCGTGAATCCGCTGGCCGTGCGTCGAGAAGCGCGTCAATGACGGCGCGGCCACCCTTCTCTGCCGCTGCCGCAGCAAGTCCGGCGGCGAAGGCACTCACCACACCCGCCCCCTCTGAAGGCGCACCCGACGCATCACCACGCCGCTTTTGTGAACGACCGCCAGTGATCCAGCGCAACCCAACTACAGCGAGTGCCGCCGCAATTCCGAGGACCTGCAACGGGTGTTCGCGCAGCTCCTTGCCGAGGCCGCCGCTCGGACGCAGCCGTCGCGCAATCGCACGCGCGCCGCTGAGCGAGCCCTCTCGGGCACGCTGCACCTGTGCAACCTCGTTCGCAACACGAGGGCGCGTTGCAAGGAGCGCCGCCACTCGTTCTGATTTCTGCTCGTCGCTCATGCGTCACCCCCGCGATCCGGTCGAATGCGCTCTGCGGCCCGGTTCAGTGTCTCCGCAACTCGGCTGACCGTGCGCCGCAGCGTTCCGATTGCCGCGTCGGCGCTGCCAATCACCTGGCCGATCTCTGCGGCAACGCCGCTGAGCGCCTCTTCACGAAGATCTTCCAACGCGCTCGCGGTGGCGCGCAACTCCGCCTCGCTCGCCAAAGGCATAAATCGATCCGTGAATCGTTGCGTGTTGAAGGTGGAGAGTCCGACGAGTAGGTCGGCCAACAGGGTGACCAACCCCAACGTGATCGCGCACCCAGCGGCGGGGCCAGCGGCCCAACCAAGTGGGAGTAGCGTGAGAAGGAGCGAACCGACTCCAACAAAGACGGCGATCAAGAACGCTCGCGCGCGGCGACCGGTGGTGATCCGCAAGATCGAAGAGGCGATCGCTGCGGCAAGCGAGAGGAGGATCAGCGTCATATGTGCCGCCCCCCAGAGTTGGGAGCCGAAGAGTCCTTCGCCGAGCACCAGGAAGAGTGCAATGAGTAGTCCGAGCAGCGCGGTGACCACCAGCGATACAACCGCAGCAGCACCGATCAGTGTGATCAGCACATCTCGTGCGATCGCGCCGAGCTCTGCGCGCAACAGGGCCCAGTGACCAGCAAAGAGCGCGCGGACCGCAGCGATCAGTTGATCGAGCGACTCGCTAAAGCTCTGTTCGCTCGCCTCGCGCTCAGCCATCAGGCGATCGTCAGCGTGGTGCCACTTTCGCTTGCTGCGCGAACGGAGAGGCGCGCCGCCACCGCACCTGCAACCAACTTCAGCGCGACCGCCGCTGGGCCGGCCTCACGTTGTGCAACCACGGGAATTCCGGCATCGCCACCCTGGCGAACCGCCATCTCAAGTGGCACTCGTCCAAGCATCTCAAGTTGCTCATCCTTCGCCAACCGCTCCGCGCCACCACGTCCAAAGATCTCCGTCAGTTCGCCGCAGTGTGGGCAGGCGAATGCAGACATGTTCTCCACGATGCCAAGGATCGGCACGTTCATGCGGCGGAACATTGCAAGCGCTTTTGTCACATCAGAGAGGGCAACATCCTGTGGGGTGGTGACGAGCACCGCACCCGCGAGTGGTACCGCCTGCGCAAGCGTGAGCTGTGCATCAGAAGTTCCGGGGGGAAGATCAACCACAAGGTAGTCAAGCTCGCCCCACTCCACATCGCGAAGGAACTGTTGGATCGCGCCACCAATCAGCGGCCCTCGCCAGACGATCGGCTGCCCTTCAGGGACGAAGAATTGAATGGAGATCAGTTTCACGCCGTGTCGCTCGATCGGCTCAATCTTTCCGCCCGGACTCGACTTTGGCGTCCCTGTTGCGCCCAGCATCTGTGGAAGATTTGGCCCCGTGATGTCTGCATCAAGGAGACCAACTCGCGCGCCGCTCTGCGCAAGGGAGACCGCGAGGTTGACGGAGACCGTGCTCTTCCCAACGCCACCCTTCCCTGAGGCAACGGCGACAACATTTCGAATGTTCGGCAGCAACTTCTCCTGGCTCGGCGCAGCGGCACGGCGCACCTTGGCGCCCCAGCGAAGTTCGGTGAGTTGTACGCCGATCCCATCAAGGGCGCCGCGGATGTCCCGTTCGATCACGTCCTTCAGTGGGCACGCCGGTGTGGTGAGTTCAATCATTAGGCTGGCGTTCGACCCCTCAACCACCAGCTCCTTCACCATGTCCAGCGTGACGATGTCCTTGCCGAGTTCCGGCTCCTGGACGGCGCTCAACGCCTTCATCACCTGGGCCTCGCTGATCTCAGCCATCGCCCCTCCTCGCTTGAGCAGGCAGACCCCGAACGTGCTCGGGGAGTCGCCGCCCTCGTCCCTCACATCGTACCCCGCAACGCCGTTTGACCCCACCCCCCCTGGGTCATACGCTTCGCTCATCCTCAGGTTGAGGAGCGACGCGCGGAGCGCACTGTGGAGGTGAACCCGAGGGTGGCAGAAGTCGACGTCCGGCTGGTCAACGTGACCAAGAAGTTCGGGGATGCGGTCGCGGTCGACGCGATCACGCTCGACGTGAGCGACGGCGAGTTCTTCACCCTGCTCGGACCATCCGGTTGTGGCAAGACCACGACGCTGCGCATGATCGGTGGCTTTGAACAGCCAACCAGTGGGCTCATCGAACTCAAGGGTGTTGATGTGACCTTCCTCCCTGCGCATGAGCGAGACGTCAACACCGTCTTCCAGAGTTACGCTCTATTCCCTCACCTCACCATCTATGAGAACGTCGCGTTCGGACTGCGTCGCTCCGGGATCAAGGGGGACGAGATCAAGCGCCGTGTTGGCGAGGCGATGGAGCTCGTGCAGCTCGTCGGCTTTGAGAAGCGAATCCCTGCGCAACTCTCGGGCGGTCAAGCACAGCGTGTCGCCCTCGCCCGCGCGCTCGTGAATGAGCCAGCCGTACTTCTCCTTGATGAGCCGCTCGGCGCACTCGACCTTAAACTGCGAAAGCAGATGGGCATTGAGTTGAAGCGCATCCAGCGTGAGGTCGGGATCACCTTTATCTATGTGACGCATGACCAAGAGGAGGCGATGACGATGTCCGACCGAATCGCTGTCATGAACAAAGGCCGCTACGAGCAGCTCGCGGGGCCAGAGACTCTCTACGAGCGACCATCAACGCGTTTCGTTGCAGGTTTCGTTGGGGCGAGCAATCTTCTTGAAGGGAAGATCGGGAGCGACGGCGATCTCTGGACGGTCACGCTCCCATCGGGGGCGGTAGTGCGCGCACCGAAGAGCCTTGGCGACATTGGTAGCGGCGGCGCGATCGGTGTGCGCCCAGAGAAGCTCACGCTGCTCGAGCCGGGCCAGGAGTCGAAGGGGAACACGCTCGAAGGGACGGTGGTGGACACCAGCTACCTCGGCGTGATCACCCAGTACGTCGTCGAGGGGAAGAACGGCCTACGCCTGCTCGTGAGCGAGCAGAATAGGGACCGCACCACGCGCAACGACACGTGGAGACCTGGCGAGAGTGTCACACTCACATGGAAACCGGAAAATGGCTTCGTCGTTGGCGATGCCGCAGGCGCCTAAGGCGCAGAAGGGGGTAACGGATGGACGCGGAGAAAAAGTTCGGAACGGAACTCAATCGGAGAACACTCCTTAAGGCGGGTGCCGTCGCTGGCGCAGCCGCCTTCCTCGCCGCATGCGGCACGTCGGGAAGCTCAACGGCACCGAGTGAATCAGCGGACGGCGAGAAGGTTCCAAGCGAAGAGATCAACTTCGCCAATTGGACCTATTACATTGACGTTGATGACGGCGTAGATACAGCGACTGCTGATACGTCAGAGAGCCTGCGCCGTTTCAAGGCGGAGTACGGCACCACCGTCAACTACCAGGAAGTGTTCCTCGACAACGACGAGTTCTTCGGCACGATCAAGGCTCCCCTCGAGGCGGGCCAGGATACGGGCTGGGACATCGTCACGCCGACCACATGGATGGCGAAGAAGATTGTGGACCTCGGGTGGGCGGAGAAGTTTGATAAGTCAAACATGCCCAACTTCGTCGCGAATCTAGCCGACGAATTCAAGGGGCGCGCCGCCGATCCAGGGAACGACTACCTGGCTCCGTGGCAGTCGCTGATGACTGGTCTCGGCGTGAACACCAAGAAGACGACGCGCTTCACCAAGGTCTCAGGCCTCTGGGACCCGAAGTTGAAGGGGAAGATCGTGCTGCTCACCGAGCTTCGCGACACCGTTGGCCTCGTGATGCTTGGTAATGGCGCTGACCCTTCGGCGCCAACTCGCGGCACGTTTGATGCTGCGATCAAAACGCTGCAGGATGCGATCAGTTCTGAGCAGGTGCGCAAGCTCTCTGGCCAGGGCTATACCGAGCTGCTGATCAACGACGCTGCATTAGCGGCGATCGCCTGGTCAGGCGACATCGGGATCATCCAGGCGGAGAAGGCAGAGCTTGAGTTCATCGTTCCTGACGAGGGCGGCATGTACGCAACGGACAACATGCTGATCCCGAAGGGGGCGAAGAACAAGTACACCGCAGAGCTCTGGATCGACTTCTACTACCAGCCAGAGATCGCTGCGATTGTAGAGGCCTATGTGCAGTACATCTGCCCAGTGAAGGGTGCAGCGGAAGAGATCACCAAGATCGATCCGGCGCTCGCCACAAACCCGCTCATCTTCCCTGACGAGGCGACGAAGTCGCGCCTCAAGGTCTGGGGTGACGTGAGTGCGGAAGACCAGACGTATTTCGACGAACAGTTCAGCGCGGTCGTCGAAGGCGTCGGCGCCTAACTACACGCGAGACGGGACGAGCGCATGGGGCTGATTCGACGTCACCCAGCGCTCGTCCCGCTTCTCCTCCTCGGCCCAGGTCTCGCGTGGCTTGCCTCGTTCTACCTTGCGCCAAACATTCAGATGTTCGCCTCCAGCTTCTGGAGCGGAACGCTTGAGAGCGGGTTCAGCTTTAGCCTTGCGAACTGGGTCAACTACCCGAACGCACTCGATACCTATCAGGAGCAGTACGTCCGCTCCATTCAGTACGGATTTGCGGCAACCCTCCTCTGCTTCGCGATCGCATTCCCGCTCGCCTATTTCATTGCATTTAGGGCGGGGCGCGCCAGAAGCATCCTCCTCTTCCTTGTCGTTGCCCCCTTCTTCACCTCGTATCTGCTGCGCACGATTGGCTGGCGCACGATTCTTGGAGACGACTCGATCATCCTCGGCCCACTCAAGTCGATTGGGCTGATTGACCCATCCGCAAGGTTCCTGGACACGCCGTTCTCCGTGATCGCAGGGATCGCGTACAACTTCGTCCCCTTCATGATTCTCCCCATCTATGTGTCCCTCGAAAAGATCGACCGACGCCTGCTTGAGGCGGCGCAGGATCTCTATGCGAGCAGCTGGGGCGCTTTCCGCCGCATCACGCTGCCACTCGCAGTACCCGGGATCTTTGCAGGCTCCCTCTTGACCTTCATTCCTGCAATCGGTGATTTTATCAACGCAGAGTTGCTAGGAAACCCTGGGACGACCATGATCGGCAATGTCATCCAGCGACAGTTCCTCGTTGTTCGTGACTATCCAACAGCGGCGGCGCTCAGTTTCATGTTGATGCTGCTCATCCTCGCTGGAGTGGCACTGTACGGTCGCCTCCTTGGCACCGAAGAACTCACCTCGAAGGCGATCTGATGCGCGTGCTGCAGCGACTCGGCGGACTGATCGCCTCTCGCTTCCTCGTGATCTACGCGAGCCTCGCGCTCCTCTATCTGATGCTCCCAATCATCACCATCGCCCTCTTCAGTTTCAACGACCCGGTTGGTCGATCAAACTACTCGTGGTCCTCGTTCACTTTTGATAACTGGTTAACGCTCTTCCGAGACCCGACCCTCGTCAAGGCGGTTGGGACCTCGCTGCGAATCGCCCTCGTCTCCACGATCATCGCCACCACTATCGGCACGCTCATGGCGATGGCACTGGTGCGGTATCGCTTCCGTTTCCGCAAGGCGATCGACCTCTTCGTCTTCCTACCGCTCGCCACGCCAGAGATCGTGCTCGGCGCTTCGCTCCTCACCCTCTTTGTCACCCTGCAGATTCCGCTCGGCGAACTGACGCTGATCCTTGCGCACGTGATGTTCAACGTGAGCTATGTGGTGGTGACCATGAAGGCACGCCTCTCTGGATTTGACATGCGCCTTGAAGAGGCGGCGGCCGACCTTGGTGCAACCCCATGGCAGACCTTCTGGAAGGTGACCTTTCCGTTGATTCTTCCGGGGATCGCCGCGAGCGCCGTCTTGGCCTTCGGCCTCTCGCTGGACGACTTCGTGATCACGCGCTTCAACGCCGGGCAGGTGCAGACCTTCCCCGTCTACATCTACCTGAAGGTACAGAAGGGAATCCCGCCGCAGGTGAACGCCTTCGCCACCCTCTTCTTCGTGGCGACGGTTTCGCTTGTGGCGATCGGTGCGCTTCTGCAGCGCCGCCGCGCTAATCTCAAGCCATGAGCGGCAAGGGTGGTCCACTTCCAGGACACGAAGTGATCGCCCCTGTCTGGGGTCGCGCCGGCAACGTGGATGTAGAGCGCGGTGAAGGCGCGTGGCTGATTGATCGATCAGGCGAGCGCTGGCTCGACTACACCTCAGGGATCGGCGTCGTCAACACCGGCCACGCGCATCCCAAGGTTGCGGCGGCCATCGCAGAGCAGGCGACAAAGCTGATCCACGGCCAGCA
>Ga0208223_1000038_pt1 | contig 32959 bp, 34 predicted proteins | sample LakMenE07Oct09ns_FD_150678 | JGI IMG/M metagenome (GOLD analysis project Ga0208223, IMG submission 150678) | Freshwater microbial communities from Lake Mendota, WI - 07OCT2009 deep hole epilimnion ns (SPAdes) | ecosystem: Environmental > Aquatic > Freshwater > Lake > Epilimnion/Euphotic zone ...
TTAAGTCTGCTAGTACTCAGATTCTAACCCACCCCACTGCGTCTGAGTACTAGCTTTATTTTATGGTATAATCAATCATATGTGCACCCCAGCAATAGAAAAATTAGGAGCAACTCCAGCTCACATACAGTGGACAGTTGTTCGTGGAGATTCATCAAGCCTAGCTGTTCAATTTCTTGAAGATGATGAATCCACTGGCTGGGACATAGAGGATTGGGACTTTGCAGCAACTGCCTATGACGTATCTGGTGATTTTCTTGATGAGCTAGCAGTCAATATCTCTGGTCATACCGTAACAATTTTTGCATCAGCAGATCTTACAAAAAACTGGGGAACAAAATATACTTCAATAGTATCTGAATTACCATTTGACCTACAGGCAACCATACCCGCTGGAGAAGATGATATAGAACCAACTGTTTGGACTCCAGTACTTGGAACAATTTGTGTTCTGGGTGACATAACCCCTGGAGGTTTATAATGCCAGTCATTAAAGTTGAGACATCTCAAACAAACCTTCCACCAGTTATAAAAATTGGAAAAAAGGTTTTTAAGGTAAAGAAATAAAATCAGTCCATGTCAACTAGCATGGATTTTCCAGGTAAGTCTAAAAAATATTCAGATAATGTAAACAACTCTTATCAACTTGAGCAGTCAGTTTCTTTTATAGCTGTACCTGGACCACAAGGAGAGCAGGGCCCAAAGGGTGATAAAGGCGATTCTGGACCAGAAGGTAAACAAGGACCACAGGGAGAGCCTGGAAAACCTGGTAAAGATGGAAAAAACGGTAGGGATGGAATAGCAGGAGAAAGCAGCTTGTCTCCATCAGGTCAAAGAACTGGTTGGGCTCTTTATACAAATAAAGATCAAAAAGATATTACTCTTGGTGCAACAAAAGGAAATGATGGCTGGGTTAGCTTTAGCTTTGATTGTAGGGGCAAGAACAATGAACTTTATTTACCCGAAAATAACGTTTCGTTATATAATTCACAATCACAAAAAATCAACCTTAAAGCACTAAAGGTGGGATCAATTGTAACAGTACGTTATGATATTATTCTAACTACCCTTACCAACAACACTGAGGTTTGGTTTAGAACCTATATACCAGAGTCTGATTTTTGGCCTACTACCTTTGCTGGAAACCTAAAATATCAGTTCTCATACGACATGTCACTAGAGCACACCTTTTTTATAGAAAATGACATGGTTAGAAACTATGGTGGGTTGCCACAAATATTGACAGATAATGATGCTTCAATGGTTGCCAAATCTATTTATATATCTGTTAGGTAAAATATCAAAAACTGTATAATCTTATGGTACAATTACTGCTATGAGTCCTAAAAAGCCTGGTGTCGTAGAAGCGCAAAGTAAGTCAGCACCACTACCACCAACCATTGGGACCGCTACAGATGTTGGCGGAAATCTAGCTTACAATGCTGGACAAGTATCAGTAACTTTTACAGCACCAACATTTAATGGTAAGCTTCCAATAACTACCTATACAGTTACTTCATCACCTGGTGGATTTACTAACACAGGATCATCTTCACCAATTGTTGTTGCAGGATTAAATACAGCACCTTCATCCTCTTACACATTTACTGTTACCGCAACAAATGCAGCAGGAACTTCATCTGCATCAGCTGCATCAAACGCAGTTGCACCAACATCAGTGCCACAAGCTCCAACAATTGGAACAGCATCTGGAGGAACTTCTGGAGTTGTCTCTGTTCCATTTACAGCTAACAATAATGGAAATAAATCAGTAACAATATTTACAGCAACATCAACTTCTGGGCGTACAGCAACAAGCGCATCATCTCCTATTGCATTTACAGAAGTAGCAGCAGGAACTTATACATATACTGTTACCGCAACAAATGCAAATGGAACATCTCTTGCATCTGCAGCGTCTAATCCTGTTGTTTCTACTTTTGGTCCATTCTTTCCTCCATTCTTTCCATTCTTCCCTCCATTTTTTCCTCCGTTCTTCCCACCATTCTTTCCACCATTCTTCCCACCGTTCTTCCCACCATTTTTCCCACCGTTCTTCCCATTCTTCCCTCCTTTCTTCCCTCCTTTCTTCCCACCATTCTTCCCGCCATTCTTCCCTCCATTCTTCCCGTTCTTCCCTCCTTTCTTCCCACCGTTCTTCCCTCCATTCTTTCCGTTCTTCCCTCCTTTCTTCCCACCTTTCTTCCCTCCATTCTTCCCATTCTTCCCTCCTTTCTTCCCATTCTTCCCACCGTTCTTCCCATTCTTCCCACCGTTCTTCCCGTTCTTCCCGTTCTTCCCATCATTTGCACCACTACCTCCATTCTTCCCACCGTTCTTCCCGTTCTTCCCAGGATTCGTTGGACCGTTCTTCCCAGGATTCGGATCACCAGGTGGAGGATTCTTCGTCTAAGAGATAAAAATTCCCTAGTGTTTGTTTAAATAAAACATTCATTAGGGTTTTTTTTGTTAAAAAAGTTTTACTTGAATTATGGTATACTTAAATTAAATTATTGGGGGGTATATTTAATGTATGAACAAGATGAAAATAAAAATCCTTGGTTTACTAAAGACAGGTCAGAAACTGTTTCTAATCGTGTAGCAGAAAGATTTTTAGATAATGGAATCTCTGTTGAAAATTTAGCTTTAGGTCTACACATGTATAAAAATACATTTTCTTTAGATGATGCTAACAGATACATTAACACTTTAGAGTCAAACCTTGGAAATGATAAAGTTTATAATTGGTCAGATGCTACAGTTACAAATTCTCCAAACCCAATTAAAAAAGCAAGAGACTGCGTTGATTTTAAGTACAAGCAAGAAAATTTAGGACCACGAAATAGCGACAATGAGCATCTACTAGATCTACATGAAGAGATATATCAAAAACTAAAATACTGTATAGATGACTATGCTAAATACTGGGGAATAAGTGTAGTGTATTATGAGGCATTTAACTTTGTAAAATATGAAGGTGTAGGAACACACTTTAATATTCATGCTGATCACGGTCCAGCATATAATTGCACCGTTTCTGCTGTAATATATATAAATGATGACTATGTTGGAGGAGATCTAAAGTTTCCAAGATTAGACAACTTAGTCTATAAACCAAAAGTTGGAGACATTGCAATTTTTCCATCTAACTACATATACGAGCATGCCTCTCTGCCTATGGAGTCAGGAACAAAATATTGTGTTGTTGTTATGACAGATATAAATGAACTAGGGCACAAGTAAAATCTATGAATTCACAAAATGTAGTTTTTAGATCTTTTAGGCCATGGCTAAACAAAGATAGCAAGTCTGTTCCTTCACCAACACAGGATACGATTCCAGAATGGTATAAAAAAGCAGATAGATTTGCAAAAAAAGTTAATGGTGAATACTACGAAGCATCAGCACAAGTTTGCCCTTTTCCAAAAGAAGGTACAACCAGCGATTATGGAAAAATTCCAACATGGAAAGCTTGCCCAGCAATTATGGATGCTTTTTCAACAGGCTATGTTTTAAAAACTCCATGTGATATTACTTTTTTTAAAAATGCGTATGGAATAATAGACGTTAAAATTGATGATCAAAAACACAAAGATTTTTGTACGCAAAGATCAGAAATGGCACAATTTGAACAACCAAAGGGCTATCATAAAACTCATTTTGCCTGGTTTTCTGATTGGGGATTACAGTTACCAGATGGATATAGTGCTCTATTCATGCAACCAATGAATAGGTTTGATTTACCTTTTTTAAATACTACAGGGGTTGTTGATAGTGATAAAGTTCATCAGCTTGGAACTTTTCCATTTTTTTTAATTAAGGATTGGGAAGGAACTATTCCAGCAGGAACACCGTATATGCAGATATTGCCATTTAAAAGAGAAAACTGGGATCATCAGTTAGAAATATTAGACTCAGAAACAATATACAAAGAAAGAACCGAAAATGTAAAACTTTTCCGCCAACCAGACGGCGGTATTTATAAAAATAAAGTTTGGTCTAGAAGAGAATACAAATAAAAGGGGTAATAATGAAAACTTGGACAGATAAGATAGACTACGGCAATGGAATCATTTGCTATAAAAATGTAATAAAGGATGAAATTAAAGTAATTGAAAGAATTGAGGCAAACTTAAAGCCAGAAGGTGACACAACTGGCTATCACTGGTATCCAGCATATGTTGGCTATAAGCAATTAATGCCAGAGTATAGAGATTGCAATGACTTTAAGTTTAAAAAAACAGACATTGAAAACGACACTAGCGAAACATCATTAAACCTTCAATCTTTATGGCAAGATGTTTATGATGCACAGTTTCCAGCAGTTGAAGATTATAGACAACAGTTTAACATTATGAATTTAAAGTACTGGGAAGCATTTAACTTCATTAAATATGGTCCAGGACAACACTTTCAAGAGCATCATGATCATGGGTTTTCTTATAACTGTACAGTATCTTTAGTTGCATATGTTAACGATGACTATGATGGCGGAGAGCTGTACTTTAGACTACAGAACCTTACAGTTAAGCCAGAAGCTGGAGATCTTTTTATTTTCCCTTCAAACTTTATGTATCCTCATAGAGCTATGCCAGTACATGCTGGTACAAAATACTCTATCGTAACTATGCTTGATTATAACAAAAAGTTCCATACACCAGAAATGTATGTTGCAGAGGAAGAATAATGTTAAATATATCTGTTGAAAGATCTTTAGATTCAAAGATTATAATCTCTCCAATGTCAATAAAACGAGATTGGATGGATGTGACTCCAGAAAAACATGCTTATAGGTGTTTTCCAGTTACACAGGCAAATATGATTGGTTGGAATCTTTCATGTACAGATGATATTGTTTTTATTTGGAATGGAATTAATGACACAAGCTCTGATAACGTTACTATTTTGCAAGGATCAGATATAACCTATACTGGCAGAGGTCAATCTACTGTAAGCTTCCACACAGGACTAACTTTTAGAACTGAAAAAGATGTTAGTATGTTTACTATTAATCCAGTAAACTATTTTAATGAAGATTTTGAAACAATGTCTTCCTTAATAAGCACTTCATGGCTAGATACTGCATTTCCTTTAGCAATTAAAGCAAGGTCAGCTAATAAAGAAATAACAATAAAAGCTGGAACCCCTTTGGCCACTATAGTTCCAGTTTCTTTATCTGCTATGGATAATAGCGTTATTGAAATTTTTGACTATTCAGATCCAGATCGTAAAAGACAGATGGCACATCAATCATATGGTGAAGCTGCACAAGAAATTAATAAATCAGGTAAGTGGACTGATTGGTATAGGGACGCAATAAATGAAAAAGGTGAGAGTGTTGGCTCTCATGAAACCAAGGTTTTGCGTCTTTCTGTTAAGGACAACACAAAAGAAAAAGGAAATGGTATAATCTAATTATGGACAATATAAACGCTTCTGTTGTAGTTAGAAAGCCTTCATTAACACCTTCTGGTTGGTTTGGCAGTGGAAAAGAAATGATTGTAGAGCTTGAAAACTTTATGACTCAAGAAGAAATGGATTTTTTAGAAAAGGCTGCAAAGTCTTTAACAATTTGGGATGTTACAGAAAGCCATGTCAATGAAAACGGCACAGTAGTCTACGACTCTGACTATTGGAAAGATAGAGTTGCAACACAGCCAACATTAGATAAAAATGACCCATCAATCTCGCCAGTAATAGCGGGACTATTTCAAAGACTTAAGCCAATTGTAGAAGAATTTTATAAAGTTAAAGTAACTCCAACTGGAACTACTATTGTTAAATGGCTTCCAGGACAATTTCAAAAACCTCATGCTGACAAAGAGTTGCATGAAGGGCCAGATGCTGGATTGCCAAATGATTTTCCAAACTACGATCTTTCAAGCCTTTTCTATTTAAACGAAGATTACGAAGGTGGCGAATTATATTTCCCAAACCAAGGAGTTCAGTTTAAGCCAAAGAAAGGTGCTGCTTACTTTTTTCCAGGTGACATGAATTACATTCACGGAGTAACAGAGATTAAAAGTGGACTTAGGTTTACTTGCCCATTTTTTTGGGAAATTACAGAGCACACAGGGGACAGGAAACCGTAAATGGAAAAACAAAACCTTGAGCCAATAGAGATTTATCCCAATATTCTTGTCTATAAAAACATGTTTAGGGATATTCAGAAGTCTTACAAAATTTTAACAGACTCATTGGTAGAGTCAGAAGATAGACTTTTTAGTCCATGGACCAAGTGGTCTCATTTTGGAGAATATTTAAGTCCAATATTCCCTTCTTTTAATCAGATGATGCCTTATGCCAATATAAAAGAGCTTCAGCCAACAACAATAACTCAAAAAGAACAACAAGACTTTTTTATAGAAATGCTAGACAACTTTTTTCTAGTTACAGAAGACTATATTAACAGAAATAACATAGAGGTAGACAAAGATGCAATCTCTATAGATGAACAAGGATATACAACTCCAACATGGCAATGGTCAGGTGGATCAATAGGAAAATATCACGTAAGCGATAGTAATCAAAAAGTTGGAATGAACTATCATTCAGACTATACTAGAGAGCAAAGAGATGCTCCAGGATATAAGTTTGTAATCACCTGTACAATTTATTTTAATGATGATTATGAAGGCGGAGAAGTTGACTTTGTAATGGGAGACAAACTTGTAAAATATAAGCCAGAAGCAGGAGATATGTTGGTGTTTCCATCAGGCCACCCAGACTATTTAACAGAAGATGGAAAGCCTTATCTTCATGGTGTAATGCCAGCTTATAATAAAAATAAATTTTTAGCAAGAATGTACTGGCAAAAATATGAAAAAGGATCCGACGAGTGGTATGAAAAAGAAAAACAATTTGGTAAAGAGGTTTGGGCAGAAATGCAACCCGAATTACACAAACAGTTTAGACTAGATCATCCACAAAGAGACGTTATAGAAAATGGAGTAAGATTACAATGAATCTAAATAATAAAACTAGAATAACAAAAGATATCGTTATCTATGAAGATTTTATTACTAGTGAAGAGTGTAAAAAAATGATTCAAGCCCTAGATGCTCAAGCAGATAACGGAGCGCTTTCTTGGATGCCTATATCATTCTATGAATCATACTCTTCTGTTCTACCACAAGATAATGATCAAGAAGTACTTGATGCTGGATTGCCTCCAACTATTTTTTCAGACATTGAAGCAAAAATGCCAGAGGCAATAGCATCAGTTCATGATCTTGATCCAAAAACAATTTCTAAAATTGGATACCACACCCAAAAATGGGAGCCAGGAGCATATGCAAGAATTCATTCAGACAATACTGATGAACACGGAAACTCTGGAGCATTTACAAGAAGCAGATATGCAGGATTCTTATATTTAAACGATGATTTTACAGGTGGGCTTTTGAGGTTCCCAGATCAGAACATAGAGATTCAACCAAAAGTTGGAATGCTTGCTGTTTTTGACGGGGGATTTAATAATATGCACGAAGTATCTTTAATAGAAAGTGGAGTAAGATATACAATTGGATCTTTTTGGGATGATAGAGAAGAAGATGCTTATCCTCAAGAAGTTAGAGATGCTTGGGCAGAAGAAATGAAAGAAACCAGAGCCAAGCAAGAAATTGAAAGAGCAGAATGGCAAGAACTTCTAAAGCAGGGCTGGAAGCTTGATAAAGACGGAAACAAATATAAGGCAGAAGAATTATAAAAATGGCTAATTTTTTAGAAAAAGAATTAAAGGAAAATAACTTTAATGTAAAAGAAATAGTACCTGACCTTTTATTAATTGAAGACTATTTACACAAAGAGGAGCTAGACTACATCCTTGATCTTATAAACAAAACACCAGAGGATGATTGGTATATTGAGTATTTGTCTAATTTAAAAAGATTTTGTTTAGAAAAGTTTGGAAGAAGCGATGTTGATAATCTGGTTGCTGAAGGAAAATTTGAAATAACACAGGGCTGGGAAGATAAAAACTTAAACATATCTTCAGATCCAATATATAAAACAATATATACTAGACTTGACAAACTTGTTTTAGAAGCAGATAATTCTTTAAATTTAAGCGGTTTTGCAACTATACAAAGAATGCAAACAGGAGTTGAGCTAAAATCACATACAGATCAACATACAGATCCATCAATCAAGTATGCTGCTATTTTATATCTAAATGATGACTATGTAAACGGAGAGCTTTTCTTTAAAAATAAAGATATTTCTTTAAGACCAAAACCAGGATCGCTTTTAATTTTTCCAGGAAATGAAGAGTTTGAGCACGGAGTTAAACATGTTGGAGAAGGTCCAATAAGGTATGTTTTGGTTGGTTTTATTAAGATAACAGATTTTTATGAAAATAATAAATACTAAGGAGAAAAGATGAATGTAGAAAAGCTAGACCCAAAGGTTTATTACTATACAGATGCAATAGAGAATTTTGAAACCTTTCAAAAAACACTTAAAGATCTTGACGAACTTGGCACACCAGAAGACTCAGAGGTTAATCTTTGGAATAGCTGGACATCATCTAACGATAAAACTTTTATATATGGAGAAACCAAAACATTTGACTTAAATCAAATAAGCAGAATAGATGGTGAAGTAGCTGAAAAAAGCAAATACGTATATGATGCAATAATGAAAACTCTATATGATGTATGTAAAGACTACGCATCCTCTCTTGGTGATTTTGATGAACCTAGACTGTTCCCAACTTTTAATATTAAAAAATACAATACTGGTATGGCCATGGGCGCACACTTTGATCAGTTAGACGGTGATCAAACATTAAGATATTCTTTGGTGATGTACTTAAACGATGACTGTGAAGGTGGAGAAATATCATTCCAGCTAAAAGACTATGACGGAGGATGGAATAGCTCAGAAGGATGGGTTAGCGGTGCCCCTCATGTAGACCTAGACTATGATGTTGCTGTTGCCAACAAAGCAATAGATTTTGGAGTAAAGCCTAAAGCAAATAGCGTAATTATATTTCCAGCATATGCACCATACTTTCATACAGCGCATACCGTAAAGTCTGGTGTAAAGTACATGGTTCCTGGACACTGGATACATAACCACATGGACATGTATCCTCAAAAATCTAACATGGGAGTAATGTAATGCAAAGAGAAATACTTGAAGAAAACATATATTATTATAAAAATGCAATCCCAGATCCAAAAAAGTTTATAGAGATCATTGAGTCCACTGAGAATGAAGACTTTGGAACTTCTTTAACTAAGTGGAATGAGTGGACAGCCTGTAGTGGAGAAATGTATCTATATGGTTCTCAAAAAACTATTGAGCCATCTGATTTTGAAAAAACGGCAGATAAAGATAGCAACCCTGTTAGTTATATATATAACACAATTACTGACTTATTTTACAATGTCTGTAAAGACTATGCAGTATCAAAAGGAGACATGGAGGAGCCAATGATTCTTCCAGCTTTTGACATTAAAAAGTACAGCGCTGGAACTTTTATGGGTGCACACTTTGACCAACAAGAAGGCGACACTAGACTTAGATACTCCTTAGTTATTTATTTAAATGATGATTATGAGGGTGGAGAGTTGTCCTTTACAATAGAATCTCCAGATGCTCCAATTATTCAGGGTAAGCCAGAAGAAGACTATGATGTATCAAAAGACTCAGATAGAATAACAATAGGAATTAAACCAGAGGCTGGAAGCGTAATTATATTCCCATCCTCTCCTCCTTATCATCATACAGCACACCTTGTAAAAAGTGGTTTTAAGTACATGATCCCTATGCACTGGTATAACGATTTATCTGGCGGTACACAGCCTACGGACAATAGATGAAAACAGCTATAGTAACGGGGGCTAGCAAGGGCGTTGGCTATGCTACAGTAAAACTTCTTTCTGAGAGTGGCTACAAGGTAATAGCTGTCTCTAGAAACCTTTCTAAGGTCAATGAGCTTGTATCAGATAATGTTGAAACATATAAGATGGATATTACAAATCCTAATGAAATTAAAGCATTTTTTGAAAAATATAAAGACATTACACTTGATCTTTTAGTAAACAACGCAGGCGGTGGATCAGGTCCAACAATGCTTATTAATGAAACAATGGATAACTTTAGAATAGCATACGAAATAAATGTATCTGGACCAATGTATCTATCTCAGCTTTTTGTTCCATGTATGCAAAGGTCTGATTCTCCAACAATAATATTTGTCAGCTCTTTAGGAGGAAAAGTTCCATATCGCAGCGGTGGAAATTATATTAATGCCAAAAGAGGCATGATGGCTTTAGTTGATACAATGAGGCTAGAGTTCCCTGCATACGGAATTAAGGTTACTGAAATATGCCCAGGAACAATTGACACACAAGTAGAAAAACGTGACATAGCATTAACTGCTGAAGATCTTGCGGAGTCTATTAGATGGGTTTCAGAGTTGCCAAGCCATTTTAATATAAATCATATTGAAATGAATCATATTAGCAGTAGTAAGTTTGGGTAAACTTAGGCAGGAAACTTGGACATCCAGAACTTAGTTCTTGGAGTCATACCTTTCCAAGCAGACCAATTCTTTCCACCGTTACTCATATGATATGCAACCTGTGCATTAATAACAGGATTTAAAAGCTCACTATTAAAGTTTATTCCAAACTTGTCCTGACGACCTTCTTTTAACATTCCAAGCATATTAATTTGGAATATTCCATAAGAGTTATCACCAGTCTTTACATTGCCATTAAAAGCCAGTGGTCGTCCGTTAGACTCCTTCTTGGCTACAGCCCAAGCCTTCACCAAGCCTTGGCCACGAAAACCAACGGCATATAGCAATTCCTTTAGTTGACGATCTGTAAGACTAACAGCATCTTGATATTTATGTAGAACATCTAGGTTCTTTTTTACTGCTACCAAACTTTTAGGCTTAGAAACCAAAAAAACCGCCTTGGCGGTTGAAGGTTCAGCTATAGCTGGTTTACTCAGATTATTTTCAGTACTTAAAGCATTAGCTGCATTACTTAGTGGTGCAATTAGCCCCAGTGCAGCAAGGATTCCAATCCAAATCTTTTTATCTCTTCTCATAATAATAACCTCCTAGAGACTAAAGATGCTACCCGTTGGTAGCACTATCTAAGTATAACATGAAATTGACCCAAAAGGCAAGTTTTTGTAATATTTTTTTAAATTATTTTATTTGTTGTTTTCATCGTGGTATAATATAAAAATGGCTACATTTAGAGGACAAGCATCTACATACGATATTGGTGAAAGACCACCATTCGTAAATTGGACTTTTGTTAAGGGTGACACAGCAGCATTTAAGGTTTATTTAACTGATGACGCTAAAGTTCCTTTGGTTATTCCTGACTGGAATATTTCTATGCAGATTAAGCGTCCAACAACCAATCCAGTGGTTCCTGGTGAAATTACTGACACAGCAACACTTATTCATACACTAACTCCAATACAAGATGCTGATGATCTAGTTGGTGAATTTACAGTTTCTCTCTCAGCAAGTCAAACTTCAGTGCTTCAAACCAATGATATATTTGATATTGAGGTTTCTTTAGGTGGAGACGCAATAGTTTGGACGGTAGCTCAAGGCAAACTTATTGTCCTTGAAGATGTGACTGCATAATGGCTACTGTTAAGATTTATGAAGACAGACCAATATTTACAAAACGTATTGAACAAGAATTTTCAATTAAGACATCAATAATTAGTGCTCCAAGTAAAAAAGTAGCTATTAGCTCTACTCTTCCTTTTAGAATTAGATTAACAGCAATCCGCATTGAGGCAGGTGGAGCAAATGCTATTCCACCAATTCCTCTTCAAATCATAGGTTACAGTAATTATATACTTTAATATAAATATGCTATAATTAGGACATGGCTAAGCTCCCAATAAGCACAATAAAGTCAACATTTCAAACAGGTGATCGTCCTACACAGACAGATTATGAAAACCTAATTGACACTACCTCTGCTCAATCAACAGACTTAGGTTCTGCAGGTAATAATGAAAATACTGTTAACGGTATTGAATCAGCAACGGTAATTGATAATTTTGATGCTACTGCATGGCGCATGGTCAAATACATAATCTCCATCAAAAAGACAACTGCTGGAGATAATAAGTTCTACGCAACAGAAATGACAATTTTGGTTGACGGTACAGATGTATCAGTCAGCGAATATGGAACAATAGACAATGATGGGAATATTGGCACCATTAGCGTCTCTAGGGTGGCGAATACAGTAAATCTTTCTGTAACGCCAGCAGTGGGTATTACGCCTATAACCGTACGATTTGCTCGTATGGGTTTAAAGGCATAACCAACAAGGAGATAAAAAATGGCAACAGTAAATAAAAACTTTAAAGTAAAGAATGGTCTTGTAGTTGATGGTGCAACAGCTACCGTTGGCGGATTTGATGTTCTTACAAAGAAGCAAGCAGACCAAGACTACATTGTTAGTCTTATTGGCGGAACAGCCACATCTGCTAACGAAGCAAACAAGGTTGTAAAGCGTGATGCTAATGGAAACTTTGCTGCTGGAACAATCACAGCAAATCTAACAGGAAACGTAACAGGAAACGTAACAGGTAACGTAACTGGTACAGTATCAGACATTTCAAACCACGACACAGGCGATCTTGCAGAAGGTACAAACAAGTACTTTACTGATGCTCGTGCAGTAACTGCTAACACTGGTCTTTGGGATACAATTGGTGCAGCAGCAGCAGCTGAAGAAGCAGCAAATGATTACACTGATGGCAGAGAAACAGCAATCACAACTGCATACGAAGCATACGCAGATCAAGCAGAAGTAGATGCCAAGGCATACACAGACACCCGTGAAGGTGCAATTACAACTGCCTATCAAGGATATGCAGATCAAGCAGAAACAGATGCAAAGGCTTACACAGATACTCGTGAAGGTGCAATTACAACTGCTTACCAAAACTATGCAGATCAGGCTGAAGTAGATGCTAAAGCTTATGCTGATCAAAAGGTGTCAGACCTTGTAAATGGTGCACCAGCACTTCTTGATACACTTAACGAACTTGCAGCAGCAATCAATGATGATGCTTCGTTTGCTTCAACAATTGGAACATCAATTGGTGAAAAGGTAGCAAAGTCTGGCGATACAATGACTGGACTTCTTGTCCTTTCAGCAGATCCATCAGCAAACCTTGGTGCAGCAACAAAGCAATATGTTGATGCAGCAGAATCAGATGCAGTCACAACAGCAAATGCTTATACAGATGGCCGTGAGACAGCAATTACAACTGCTTACCAGTCATATGCTGACACAGCAGAATCAGATGCAGTAACCACAGCAAATGCTTATACAGATGGTAGAGAAACTGCAATTACAACTGCTTACCAAGCATACGCTGACCAAGCAGAACTAGACGCTAAGGCATATGCAGATGCACTTACAACATCTGATGTAGCAGAAGGAACAGCACAGTACTTCACAGATGCTCGTGCTAAGTCTTCAGCAGCAAGTCTTTTGACTGGTGCAACACTTACAAACATTACAATCACAGGAACAGGTGCAGGACTTACTATTACCGCAGAAAACGGTGTAGCAGATTCTAATACTGACCAACTTGTAGAAGGTACAACAAACAAGTACTTTACAGCACAGAGAGCAGTAGATGCTCTTGAAGCAGTTGTTCCAAACTTTACAGCAGTTGAGTTAAACTCAGTTGCTAAGCAGGTTGCAGCAACTCTATCAGCACCAACAGCAGGAGTTCAGATAGCACACGCTTTTGCAAAGGCTGAATATCGTTCAGCAGAATACCTTGTAAAGGTTGCTTACTCAACACACACTGAAATTTCAAAGGTTCTTCTAACACTTGATTCTTCAGACAATATTTCAATCACAGAGTACGGCATTGTAGGAACTAACGGTTCACTATCAGCAATCTCTGCAACAGTATCAGGAAGCAATGTACAGCTGTTAGTAGACACAGAGTACAATGATTCAACAGTTACTGTTGTAGGAACACTAGTAGCTTAATCTAACAGAGGAGAAACCAAGTGTCAACGAATAGCAAAGATTTTAAAGTCAAAAATGGGCTAATCGTTGGCCTTGGTGGATCCTTTGGTGGAACAGTAACTGTAGGAACACCAACAAGCCCAAGCCATGCGGTAACAAAGCAATATGTTGATAACCTAGCTGGAGCACCATCTATTCCAGTTTCAGATACTCCTCCACAATCTCCTTTAAATGGTAATTTGTGGTTTGACAATGTAACACAAAGAGTTCATGTCTATTATGACGGTCAATGGTTAGCAATTGCAACTCTTGAAGATGCAGAAGTTCTTCAAGATCACATCCATGACACTTCAATTGATGGAAATGGATTAATTGTTAGTACTTTTATTTCTGGCGGATCTTATGATGAGCCAGGAGTTTTAGTAAGTGCAGGAACCTATAACACAACATCCTGGGAATACACCTGGGATGGAGGAACGGCAACAGATAACTTTAACTAATTATCTGTTATAATACTATTACATACCACCAAGGGAGAGCAATAAATGGCAACAAGAATGCAACAGCGTAAAGGAACCGCTGCACAATGGATTTCTACAAACTCAGGTAATGGACCAGTACTTAACGCTGGTGAAATTGGCTTTGAGATAGACACCAACAAGTTTAAAATTGGTGACGGTATCAATCACTGGGTTGATCTTAATTACTTCATAGATGGAGAAGGCGCTCTTGCAGAGGTTACAGCACTTATTGATGGTGCTCCCGCTGCCCTCAATACACTAAATGAATTGGCAGCTGCTATTAATGATGATCCCGCATTCTTTACAACAATTGCTACAAACCTATCAAACCACCAAGCAGATACTACAGATATTCACGGTATTGCTGATACAAGTCTATTGGTTACAACAACTGGAACACAGACTCTTTCAAATAAGACTCTTACAACTCCAACAATCAATGGAGGAGAAATTACTGCTACTGGTGGAACTGTACGTATTCATGGTATCTACCTTCCAGATGCACACGTTGTCACTTTTGAAGGCGCAACAAATAACGAGTTTGAAACCGTTCTTTCAGTAGTAGATCCAACAGCAGATAGAACTGTAAGTCTTCCAGATGCTTCTGGAACACTTGCTTTAACATCTTACGCAGACCAGGCAGAAACAGATGCAATTACAACTGCAGCAGCAGATGCAACATCTAAAGTAGCAGCAGAAGCAGCACTTAGAGTATCAGGCGACGCAGCCTCAGTATCAACTGCAGCAGCAGATGCTACTTCAAAGGCTAACGCAGCACAAGCAGCTGCAATATCTGCAGCAGCAGCTGATGCTACAAGCAAGGCAACAGCAGCTCGTGATGCAGCAGTAGCTTCAGCAGCAAGCTATACAGATTCTTCTGTAGCAAATCTTATTGACTCAGCTCCTGGAGCACTTAATACTCTTAATGAACTTGCAGCAGCAATTAATGATGATTCATCATTCGCAGCAACTGTTACTACTGCTCTTGGAACAAAGGCAGACACATCTTATGTTGATGCAGAAATTACAGATGTATTAAATACAGTTGGTGGTAATTTATCAACTCACTCATCAGACACAACAAATGTTCATGGAATTGCAGATACTTCACTTCTTGCAACTCAGTCTTTTGTTAATACAGCTAGACAAACAGCAGAAACAGCTGCAGATGCAGCACTTACAGCACACAGCTCTGATACTACCAATATTCATGGAATTGCAGACACTTCACTTCTTGCAACAAAAAATTATGTTGATACAGGGGTTTCATCAGCAATATCAGCTGCAGTTGCTCCTCTTGCAACAACATCTTATGTTGATGGAGAAATTTCAACAGTTACATCAGCAATATCAACTGCAGTAGCACCTCTTGCAACAACAGTATATGTTGATACAGAGATTTCAGATGCAGTAGCACCCCTTGCAACAACAGTATATGTTGACGAATTAGTTGGAAATGTGACAGCTGATCAATCGCTTCTTGGTGGAGTTGGACTTGACTGGAATCCAGATACAGAAAAGCTTGATATAGATTCAACAGTTGCTACAAAGACATATGTAGATGATAAAGATACTATTGTTAGAGATGACGCAATCACTGCTGCAGCAAACCTTCTAACATCAGCAACAAAGACCAATATTACTATTACAGGTAATAAGAATGGTCTTACAATCACAGCTGAAAATGGAGTTGGAGATTCTACAACAGACAACCTTTCAGAAGGATCAAACAACAAGTACTTTACAGATGAAAGAGCACAAGATGCTGTAGGAAATGCTGTTGGAACTGGTCTTTCATACAACGATGCAACTGGAGCAGTTTCTGTAGATACAACAGTAATTCAGGCTCGTGTTACAAATATTACAGATACTGAAATTGGATACCTTGATGGACTTTCATCTAATATTCAAACACAGATTGATACAAAGGCACCAACAACTAACCCAACATTTAGCGGTACCGTTGCTGGTATCACTAAGTCAATGGTAGGCTTAGCAAATGTAGACAATACATCAGATGCCAATAAGCCAGTATCTACTGCACAGGCTTCAGCAATTGCAACTGCTAAGTCAGAAGCTATCGCAGATGCTACATCTCAGGTAAATGCAGTCATTGCTGGAGCACCAGCAGCACTCAATACACTTGATGAACTTGCAGCAGCTCTTGGTGATGACGCAAACTTTGCTGCAACACTAACAACTAACCTTGCAGCTAAGGCACCAAAAGATTCTCCAACATTTACTGGTACCGTTTCAGGTATTACTAAGTCTATGGTTGGTCTTGGAAACGTAGATAATACATCAGATTCAAGCAAGCCAATATCTTCAGCAACTCAAACAGCACTAGATGCAAAGCTTGCATCAGCAACTGCAGCAAGCACTTATGCACCAATTGCTTCTCCTACTTTTACAGGAACAGTTGCAGGCATTACAAAAGCAATGGTTGGACTTGGTAACGTTGACAATACAACAGATGCTAACAAGCCAATCTCTACAGCAACTCAGACAGCACTTGACTTGAAGGCAAATACTGCAGATATTGCAGAACTTTCACAAGATGCAGTAAATACAGCAATTGTTGCTGGTACTGGACTAGACAAGGTATACAACGACGCATCAAATACAATTACGCTTGACATTGATTCAACCGTAGCTACATTGACTGGTACACAAACTCTTACTAATAAGACACTTACATCTCCATCAATTACTACACCAACTGGAATTACAAAGTCAGATGTTGGTTTAGGAAATGTAGATAACACTACAGATGCAAACAAGCCAGTTTCTTCTGCAACACAAACTGCATTAGATCTTAAGGCTCCACTTGCTTCACCTACATTTACTGGCACTGTAACTCTTCCTTCAGGAACTGTTACATCAGGAATGATTCTAGATGGAACTATCGTTGCTGGAGATTTAGCAGACGGTGCAGTAACATCAGCAAAGATTCTAGATGGAACTATTGTAAACGCAGACATTAACGCTTCTGCAGCAATTGCTTTGTCTAAATTGGCTACAGATCCACTAGCCCGTGCCAACCACACTGGTACACAGACAGCTAGCACAATTTCAAACTTTGATACACAAGTTCGTACAAGTCGTTTGGATCAAATGGCTGCTCCAACAGCAAGCGTTGCTTTAAATAGCCAAAAGATTACAGGTTTGGCTGCCCCAACAGATGCTAATGATGCAGCAACAAAGCAGTATGTAGATTCTGCAGTAGAAGGGCTTCACGTTCATCCATCTGTAAAGGCAGCTACAACAGCAAACATAACACTTGCAACTGCTGTTGAAAATGGAGACGTTCTTGACGGAGTTACTCTTGCTACTGGAGATCGTATTCTTGTTAAGAATCAAACAACCAAATCGCAAAACGGTATTTACGTTGTTGCTGCTTCTGGTGCCCCAACTCGTGCACTTGACTTTGACACAGCAGCAGAAGTTGATAGCGGTGACTTTGTATTCGTAGATCAAGGTACAGTTAATGCTAACACTGGATATGTACAAATTAATACTCCTGCCATTATCGGAACAGATGATATAGAATTTGTTCAGTTCTCAGGAGCTGGTACATACACAGCAGGCACTGGCTTAACTCTAACTGGAACTGTTTTCAGTATTAATACTGGAACCACTGTAGACTTAAGCACTTCTCAAACATTATCTAATAAGACATTTGTTGCCCCAGTATTGGGATCAGCAACAGCAACATCAATTAATGGAACAAGCATTCCATCTAACAAAACACTTCTAACAACAGATTCTGGAAGTGTTACATCAGCAATGATCGCTGACGGAGCAATCGTAGACGCAGATGTTAACGCATCAGCAGCAATTGCACAGTCTAAGATTTCAGGCCTAACATCTGACCTTGCTGCTAAGGCTCCACTAGCATCACCAACATTTACAGGTACAGTTGCTGGTATTACCAAGTCAATGGTAGGTCTAGGAAATGTAGACAACACAACTGACGCAGCTAAGCCAATCTCAACTGCTACACAAACAGCACTTGACCTAAAGGCTAACCTTGCTTCACCAACACTTACTGGTACACCTCTTTCTACAACAGCTGCAGCAGATACTAATACAACACAGATTGCTACTACAGCATATGTTGTTGGTCAAGCATCATCTTCAGCTCCAGTAATGGATGGAACTGCTGCAGTAGGAACATCATTAAAGTATGCTCGTGCAGATCACGTTCACGCAACTGATACTTCTAGAGCTCCGATTGCAAACCCTACATTCACTGGAACTGTAGCAGGTATTACAAAGTCTATGGTTGGTTTAGCAAATGTTGATAATACAGCAGATTCTGCAAAGCCAGTTTCTACAGCACAGCAAACAGCCCTTGATCTAAAGGCTAACTTAGCTGGACCTACATTTACAGGAACAGTAACCCTTCCAAATGGAACTGTTACTTCAGCAATGATTCTTGACGGAACAATTGTTGATGGAGATATAAGTGCAACAGCAGCTATTGCTCAGTCTAAGATTGATGGATTATCAACAAGTCTTGGACTCAAGGCTAACCTTGCTTCCCCAGCACTTACTGGAACACCAACAGCTCCAACAGCAGCAGCTGGTACAAATACTACTCAGGTAGCAACTACAGCTTTCGTAGGAACTGCAGTAGCAGACCTTGTAGCCTCAGCGCCATCAGCACTTAACACTCTTAATGAGTTGGCAACTGCTCTTGGAAATGATGCAAGCTTCTCAACAACAGTAACAAATGCTATCGCAGCAAAGTCTAACACAGCATCACCTACATTCACTGGAACAGTAACAATACCTACTCTAACACTTACAAATCCATTAACTGCTGCTAACGGTGGTACAGGATTATCAAGTCTTGGAACAGGTGTAGCAACATTCCTTGGAACACCATCATCTGCAAACCTAGCAGCAATGCTTACAGATGAAATTGGAACAGGAAATGTTGTTCTCTCAGAAATTGCAACTAATGCACAAACAGCATCATACACACTTGTTCTTGCTGATAGAGGAAAGATGGTTGAAATGAATGTTGGTTCTGCTAACAACTTAACAGTTCCTCTTGATTCATCAGTTAACTTCCCAGTAGGAACACAGATTGATATCTTGCAAGTTGGCTCAGGACAAACCACAGTTGTCGCAACTGGCGGTGTAACAGTCAATGGTACTCCAGGACTTAAGATTAGAGCACAATGGGGTGGAGCAACACTTATCAAGCGTGCAGCTAATACTTGGGTACTAATCGGAGATCTAACAGTATAGCACTTATAAAAAAATAGAGTACTAACTCTATACTATAGATTAACACGCTCCTAGTGAGCGTGTTTTTCTTTTTAAAGTGTGTTATACTTAGATACTACTTCAGAAATCATGAAGTACTCCAGTTAATTTTACTTTGAAAGGTATATAAGATGTCAGAAAGTGTATTTTCATTTCGTTTGTCAGATGAGTTTGTAAATAAATATCAATTAATTCCAGCACCATTTGGATTCTCAGATGCAGGGTCTAACTCGTTGGGAGAGATAACATTTATTCGTACATATTCTCGTGTCAAAGAAGATGGAACTAAAGAACGCTGGCATGAAGTTTGTCGTCGTGTAATTGAGGGTATGTATTCAGTACAAAAAAATCATGCTAAAGATAATCGTTTGCCATGGAATGATAACAAAGCACAAAAGTCTGCACAAGAAGCCTTTCAGAGAATGTTTGAATTAAAGTGGACACCACCAGGTCGTGGTCTTTGGGCATTTGGTACACCTATGACTATGGAGAAGCGTAACTCTGCCTCCCTTCAAAATTGTGCAATGGTTTCAACAAGAGACCTTGATCGCAACGACCCTGGCGCACTATTTGCTTGGGTAATGGATGCATTAATGCTGGGTATTGGAGTTGGATTTGATACCCTTGGACAAGACAAGAAGATGCCAATTTATGCACCTACAGAACCAGAATCAGTTTATGACATTCCTGATACTCGTGAAGGTTGGGTTGAATCAGTTCGTATGCTTATAAATTCATTCCTACGACAGAACCAGTCAATTCAACTATTTAACTATGACCTTATCCGTCCTCTAGGTGCCCCTATTAAGGGCTTCGGAGGCGTTGCAAGCGGTCCAGCACCACTTATTGATCTCCATACACGTATTCGCAATGTAATTGGTTCTAGAGCAGGAGAGTTCTTAGATAGCCGTGCAATTGTTGATATTATTAATCTTATTGGAACATGTGTTGTTTCTGGCAATGTTCGTCGTTCTGCTACTCTTGCACTTGGAACACCAGATGATAATGATTTTATTAATCTTAAGAATCCAGAAGTATTTCCAGAGCGTAACTCATACGATCCACAAAAACCAGGATGGGCTTGGATGTCAAACAATTCTATTTCAGCAACAGTTGGAACAAAGTATGAAGACTATGTAGATTTAATTGCGGATAACGGAGAACCAGGTTTTATTTGGCTTGATGTTGCTCGTGATTATGGCCGTCTTGCAGATGCACCTGACTATAAAGATGCTCGCATTATGGGCTTCAATCCTTGTGCGGAGCAGCCATTGGAATCATATGAGCTATGTACACTTGTAGAAGTGCACCTAAATCGTCATGAATCTAAGGAGGACTTCCTCAAGACATTGAAGTTTGCATATCTTTATGGAAAGACTGTAACTCTTATGCCTACACATTGGCAGCAAACAAACGGTATCATGCAAAGAAATCGTCGTATTGGAACATCATTGACAGGTATTGCATCATTTGCAGACACATATGGTCTTCCAACAACACGTGAATGGATGGACGAAGGATATAATAAGATTCGTCACTACGATCATAAGTACTCAGAATGGCTTTGTGTTCGTGAATCAGTTCGTGTAACAACAGTTAAGCCATCAGGATCTGTTTCACTTCTTTCTGGTGCAACTCCTGGAGTTCACTGGGGACCTGGTGGAGAATTCTACCTACGTGCAATTCGTTTTGGAAACACTGATCCAATGCTTCACCTTTTCAAAGCTGCAGGGTATAAGATTGAAGCAGATCTAGTGTCAGCAAATACCTCAGTAGTATACTTCCCAGTTGCTTCAGGACATAAGCGTGCAGAGAAACAAGTTAGCCTATTTGAGAAGATTGGTTTGGCAGCAACTGCACAGAAGTACTGGTCAGATAATGGTGTTTCTGTAACACTTTCATTTGATAAGGACAAAGAAAAGCAGTTTGTAGCTCCAGCACTAAATATGTATGAGGGTCAACTAAAGGCGGTATCTTTCTTGCCAATGGGAGACAAGGTTTACCCACAGCAACCCTACAGTGAGATTTCAAGAGAAGAATACAACGCATATGTAGGAACAATTGGCAAGATTGATTGGTCTGCGATTTATGATGGTGTAGAAAATCTTGAGGCTGAGGGTGAAGCATACTGCTCAACTGATGCTTGTGAGATTAAGCTGTATTAATGGTAGCTAGTGGTACACACTAGCATCATTATGGTATACTTATGGTTATGAGTCAAACAAATAATCCATTAATCAATCCAAACACTGGTTTGCCAATTGTTGGAAACGTACGTAAAAAGGTAATTGAAAAGAACTACGACTGGGGACTATACGTCTATAAAAAAGCAAGTGGTAGTTGGTTTACTGACGGTAATGGAAGCGTTCTTAATATTGAGTCTATGCGTGGTGACATTTCAAAGATATCTGAACTAAAAAATGCAGCAAAGTACTACGGTGATTCAGGTGATGGCGAAGCAATCTTTGTTCCTGGACTTACACGTATTTCAGAGGAAGAGCATTCAGAACAGCTTGATCGCATGGTAAATGGTTTAATACCTTCTAAGAATGACTTAGGTGCTTGGAAAGCTGCAAAGGACACACTTAATACACATGGAAGAGAAGCTTACGAAAATGGATAATGAAGAATATCAGTATATCTCTGCAAGTTTAAATACACAAAATGAAAAAGAAAACCCTTTTAGAGATCAAGACCCATTCAATAAGCCATGGGACGTACTTAAAGATTTTTCTGGACTAGAGCAAAACTTTCGTCGCAGAACAGCAAGAAACCTTAACAAGTTTGCAGATGTAAATAATGCAGCATATCTAAATTCTGCAAATGTTACACCATCAGGTGTAGATGCTTCATCAAAGCAAATTAATCCTGGAACTGTATACAGAAATGGTTATGGACTGTTTGATGTAATTACTCCTCCATATAATCTTTATGAACTTGCAAATTTTTATGATACATCTTTTGCTAACCATGCTGCTATTGATGCAAAGGTTGCAAATATTGTTGGTCTTGGATATTCCTTTGAACCAACAGACCGCACCATGCTTTCTTTTGAAGGTAAAGAGCAAAGCGCTACAGATAAAGCACGCAAGCGTATGGAAAGAATGAAGCTTGAGATGCGTGATTGGCTAGAAAATCTTAATGATGATGATTCATTTACTAAAACAATGGAAAAGGTTTATACAGATGTTGAGTCTACTGGAAATGGATACCTTGAAATAGGTCGCACAGTAAATGGAGACATTGGATATGTTGGACACATACCATCAACAACAATTCGTGTTCGCCGTTTGCGTGACGGATACATGCAGATCATTGCACAAAAGATTGTTTACTTTAGAAACTTTGGTGCAACCAATCCTAATCCAGTTACAGAAGACCCACGACCAAATGAGATTATTCATATCAAGGAATATTCTCCACTAAATACTTTCTATGGAATTCCTGATATTATTGCAGCACTTCCTTCACTTATTGGTGATCAACTTGCATCACAATATAATATTGATTACTTTGAGAATAAGGCTGTTCCAAGATATGTAGTAACCCTAAAGGGCGCAAAGCTTTCTGGAGAAGCAGAGGACAAGATGTTCCGCTTCTTGCAGACAGGTCTTAAGGCACAGTCTCACAGAACTCTATACATTCCACTTCCTGGAGATACTGACCAGAATAAGGTTGAGTTTAAGATGGAGCCAATTGAGAATGGCATTCAAGATGGTTCATTTAAGGAATATCGTAAGCAAAATCGTGACGATATTCTTGTTGCTCATCAGGTGCCAATTTCAAAACTTGGCGGTACTGACTCAGCAGCAATTGCAGCATCAATTGCACAAGATAGAACATTTAAGGAACAAGTTTCTCGTCCTGCACAGGGACACTTGAATAAGGTTATTAATAAGATCATTAAAGAAAAAACAGATGTTCTTGAGTTAAAGTTTAACGAACTTACACTTACAGATGAAATTACTCAATCACAGATTCTAGAAAGATATGTAAAGACTCAGGTAATGATGCCAAATGAAGCTCGTGAAGCAATTGGTCTTCCACAGCACCCAGATGGAGATACTCCATTTGAGATGTCTCCAAGACAAGCAACAGATGCTAGAGCAAACTCATCTGGTAACAGAGCAAGAGATACTGAACGAAACAATAGTCAATCTGATGGACCTGCAACCACAACTGGACGCAATCCACAGGGTGAAGGCAGAGCGTCTCAATAGTTGAGAAAATGTTTAAAAGGTTTGGTATAATAGAATCGTCATGAATATAACTAAAGCACATTGGTCAACAGACGGCGATAATGTACGTCTGTCAATGCCTCTTACAAAAGTAGACAAAGAGAAGCGCATTGTTTCTGGATTCGCATCTTTGGATAATCTAGATAAGCAAGATGACATTGTAACAACAGAGGCTTCTATGGCAGCTTTTGCAAAGTTCCGTGGCAACATTAGAGAAATGCATCAACCATCAGCAGTAGGCAAGATGGTTTCATTTAAAGAAGAAAAATATTTTGACACAGAGTCAAAGAAGTTTTACAAGGGTGTTTTTGTTTCAGCCTATATTTCAAAGGGCGCACAGGATGCCTGGGAAAAGGTTCTTGATGGCACATACACTGGTTTTTCTATTGGGGGACGAATGAACAAGTGGGATGATGCATATGATGAAAAAGCAGATAAGACAATTAGAGTTATCAAGGAATATGATTTGATTGAGTTGAGTCTTGTAGATTCCCCAGCAAATCAGTTTGCAAATATTGTATCCGTTGAAAAGGTTAACGGAGTAGATACATTAACAGGATCATCAGCCAATCTAGTTGTTGAAAATGTATTTTACGACTCAGAGTCTGGTCTAGTAACTTTGTCAGCAAATGAATCAGAGCTAAGTCCAGTCACTGGTGAAGAAATGAAAAACATTGGTTTTGTTGAAAAGAATGATTCAGAAAAAACAGAAATGATAAAGTTCTTAGTTGATAGTGCAAAAGGCATTAGAACAATTAAGATAGCAAAGGAGGATAATCCTATGACAGAAGAAACAACAGCAGTTGTTGATGCTCCAGTAGCAAAAGCAGCAGAGGTAGTTAATGAAGTTGAGGTTGCTCCAGAGGCTCCTGCAGAGGCAGTTGCAAAGTCACTAGAAGTTACAGAAGAAGTTGTAGCAGAAAAGTCAGATGCAGTTGTTGAAGAGGTTAGTGCTCCTTCTATTGAAGAAGTAACAGAGAAGGCTGACGAAGCAATCATTGAGGTTGCAACAGCAACAGCAGAAGTTGCTAAGGCAGTTTCTGAAATTCAGAACTCTGTAACTAATGCCTTGAGCGATCTCGCAGCAACAGTAAAGGCTATGCAAGCCAACGTTGATGCAATTACAAAGTCTCTTGAATCCGTAACAGAGGAAGTTAAGGAAGTTAAGGGAAGCTTTAATGAATTTGGAAAGACCGTTGATGCCGTAGTTGCAGATACCGCTTTCCGCAAGTCTGGCGATCTCGGCGAGATTGTACAGGAATCACCTAAAGTGATTCAGAAATCCCTATGGGGCGGACGTTTCCTCACAAATTCCGACCTATTTAACTAAAACAAAATCACTAGGAGGTGAACAATATGTCAGAAACAACAAACACAGAGCTCCAAAAGTCTTTTAATCATCCCACAGGTGATGGCGTTGCCGTATCAGGTGGAATTGGTGGTGCAACAGCACAAGGACCTAATGGAAATCTAAGTCCAGCAGCTTCACTTGGTAACATTGCCACAGCAAACTATGGACTAACAGATGGACCAAACGCAGTAAATCCAACTGGTACACCAGGTGGTATTCTTGCACCAGAGCAGGCTCGTCGCTTCATTGATTACGTATGGGATGCAACTGTACTAGCCAAGGATGGTCGTAGAGTTACAATGCGTGCTAACACAATGGAACTTGAGAAGGTTAACGTTGGAGAGCGTGTCATCCGTGCAGCAGCACAGGCACAACCTGAATTTACAAATGCAGGTGCAACATTCTCTAAGGTAGAACTTACAACCAAGAAGATTCGTCTTGACTGGGAAGTTTCAACAGAAGCACTAGAAGACAATATTGAAGGCGCAGCACTTGAAGATCATCTAGTTCGCTTGATGACCAATGCATTCGCAAACGATATTGAAGATCTTGCTATTAATGGTACAGGAACAGGCTCAAACGCATTCCTTAACATTATGGAAGGTTTCGTAAATCGTGTCAAGACAGACGGTGGCGCACATGAGTCAATCGTAACTGTTGCAGACAATGCATGGACACCAGAAGTTATGCAGGATATCATTCTTGCAATGCCACGCAAGTACCGTGCAATCAAGAACAACCTAAAGTTCTACGCAGGTACAGATGCATTCCAGGGAATCGTTAAGAATAACGGTACACTTGCTGATGCAGTTGCAGAAGCATTTGCAGGACAGATCGCAGGATCAACACAAGCTAATCGTCAGGCTTACCTAGATGGTGGAGCACAGACATTCGGTGGAGCACGTACAACACGTGTTCTTGGTGTTGACGTACAGGAAGTTCCATACTACCCAACAGGCTATGTAGATCTTACATTCCCTTCAAACCGTGTATGGGGATTCCAGCGAGATATCACTGTAAACCGCACATACCAACCAAAGAAGGACACAATTGAGTACACAGTATTCGTCCGCTTCGGTCTTCAGTGGGAAGAGCTTGATGCAGTCGCTTATGCAGACGCAGCATCAGAATCATAATCTCTGATTACAACGACAAGGGGAGACAGCGTAAAAACTGTCTCCCTTAGTCATATTCTGATATAATAGCAGTGGAGGTCAATATGTCATTGATAGAAGAATTAAAAAGTAAAACCGTATTTGAGTTAAAGTCATACGCTAAAAAAAATAACATTGACCTATTTGGGGTAAGCACAAAAAATGATATTTTAGAAGTAATTTTTAGCTTTGTTCCTAAAGAGTCATCAAAGTTAGTAGTTAGTGAGCAAGAGCCAAAAGAAAAGGTAGCAATCTACTCATCCAGAAATCTTTTTTGGAATGGGGTTGGAGAGTTATCAGTAGGGTATAACATAGTCACTAAGGAGAATGCTGATAAATGGATAACAAACAAGTCTGTACGTACAGCCTCTCCAGAAGAAGTGAAGAGAGCATACGGTAAGTAAACCATGGAAGCTTTAAGATTACCACCATACCCTATCCTTGTTACGTATACCGTTGCAGAGCCAAACACGGATCATCTAGTACATGTCAAGGACAAGGATAGAAACGACATACTTGCAGAGTACGAAGTGGAGTCATCTTCAGAATCAAAAATTGCTATAGAGGTTTCTGGGGATTTTACTAAGTATGACGACAGCTACTACTTAGTTGTATATGAGGGATTAACAGAAGATCAAGACTTAATTGTTGTTGAAGATAACCTAGAAATAAAAAGACCATATGTAAACCCATCTAAGTTAGCAACAACAGCATCTGAGATTGCAGAGTATGCACAGTATGAGAGAATTGCAAGAGCCATAATTGACTCAATTACTGGTGGATTTTACTACAAGATTGAGTGGCTTGATAAGACTGGACAAGGAACGGATTACCTTCCTATTTGGGACAGAACTTACAAGATCTTAAAGGCATATGAAAATTCAGCATTAGTTTATGATGCAAGTTTAGAATCCCCTGTTCTTGGTGAATGGGTATATGAATTAACAAAAGATAAAACTGCTATCATGAAAAATACAGAAGAAGCAGGAATGATTGGCAATAGATCTGAGCAAAAGAGTTCAACTATTAGTACTGCTTCATCAGATTCATTTAATGTTTACGATACAGATTATAGTGAGAATGCATATACATTCTCAACTGGATCACATTTCCCAGAAGGATGGGATTATCTGTTCTTGCTTGAAACAGGATACAAGGTTGTTCCACATGACATATATGAAGCAGCATCAATGCTAATTGAGGATATTAAGTGTGGCAAAATAGATTATTACAAGAGATATGTAACATCATACAACACAGAGCAGTTTAGAGTTCAGTTTGATAAGACAGTTTTGGACGGTACTGGAAACATGCTTGTTGATAAAATCCTTGATAAGTATAAGCAAAGCATAACAAGAATAGGTATTCTTTAATGCAATGCGAGCCAACAGACTTTTTATACCCAATGCTTGCAGATGTCTACTACCCAATAGTAGATCAGGGAGCATACGGTAACGTAAAGAAGCAGTGGATTCTTGACAGATCAATTGCCTGCAACTTTGCACCTACTGGTCAATCAGCATCTGAAGATGTTAAGCCCAATGTTAATATAACCAAAGAAAACATATTGTTAGGCAGAACTAAGACAGACCTTAGAGTCTCTTCATCAAACAATAGAAACTCAGTAACTAACGTAGTCGTAACAAACATAAGGACACCACAACAAGAAGATGTATACCTAGAAACTTCTGGCCCAAGAAACGGACGCTCAACTATATATGAAATAGCATCAACTGAAGCTATAGTTGGTCCTTTTGGCAGTGTAGAGTACTATAAGGTAGTCTTGAGAAGATCAGAGAATCAGGCAAGTGACCTATAATGAAAGTTATAATGAATGACGTTGCTTTTAAAAAAGACATGAAGAACATCATGAACTACTCAATTGGATTCTTAGAAGGAGTACAAGCAGGAAAAATCAAGTTTTTAAATAATGTTGGAGTAATGACAAAAGAAATATTAGAGCAATATATAGACTCAAATGCCAGGGTAAATCCAGAAGCACTACACCATATATATGAATGGTCTAAAGTGGGAAGTCCTGATGCACGTCTATACGATATAAACTATACAATAAGCAACCTTGGCCTTTCGTTTGTGTCAACATTTAAGCAATCAACATCAATTAAAGATGGCTCATCAGTACCTTTTTATAACAAGGCAAAAATAATGGAAGAAGGCACTCCAGTAACCATAAGACCAAAAAGATCAGACGTATTGGTTTTTGAAGATGGCGGAGAAACAGTCTTTACTAAAGGCGAGGTTGTAGTACAGTCACCTGGAGGAAGGGCAACAACTGGCTCTTTCCAAAAGGTAGTAGACACATTTTTTACCAGATATTTTACTCAAGCATTTTTAAAAACAAGCGGTATTTATCAATACTTTAATAATGCAGATGTATACAGAAAGAACCTGTCAGCAGGAAAGTCGTCTGGTAAAACTAAGGGATACCAAGTAGGCTATAGATGGATAGCGAATGCGGGGATTAAATAATGGCGTATGCAGAGCTTTGGATAGGATCAACTGGGGTTCTTAATACTCCAGTGTTATGGATTAATAAATATCTGCAGGAACAGATATCTGGAATATTTCAAAATGATAATGGAGAAGAAAATGCTACATTTCCATTTTTCCCATCAACTCCATCTACTATAGACGACCTAACTGATTATTTTGGTAGAAGTACACAAGGTGTTGCTGCTACATGGGATAGACTTATTAAGATGAATAGAAAAGGTTTTCCACATATTAAATGTGAGCAGTTGCTTTATTATTTTTATGCAACAGGCGAAAACCCAGTAGAAAAAATGATTACAATACAGGAATCTGTTCTTAGACTTATGGACAGATTTGATGAAACAGCAGAAGAGATTAATGACTGGTGTTCAAATAGAGTGATACGTGTAACAACCCCAACAGGCACAGTGGATCTAGAAAATCAGTTCTATTTCCATAACTTCAAGGTATATCAACTTGAGGAGACCAGAGATATTATAGACTTTGGCACAGCCCGTACCTATGGCGGTAACAAGATAATTATTGACTTTGACTACCATCAGATGCCAGACCTAACGGCCAGTACCTGGAGACCAGAGCCTAAGCCAGCCACAAAAATAGTCCTATAAAACAATGTTATAATTGAGTTGAGGAAACACAACGCCGTACAATTAAATATCTATTTTTACAGAAAGAGGTGAAATAAATGGCAAACTATAATCGTGGAACTTCGTCTAACATTATCGTTGGCGCAGCAGCACTTTTTGTTGCAGACACAACTTTGACTCCGTCAACGCTGGAGGCTTTTGATTCAGCAAAGTCTTTTAAAGATACATTGGAAAACGATTCAACATACAATAATGTTGGTTTTACAATGAACGGTCTTGAAATACAGTTCCAACCAGACTTCGGTGAAGTTCAGGTTGATCAATTTCTTGACGTAGCAAAGCTTTACAAGCAAGGAATGCAGGTTAATCTTGCAACAGCATTTGCAGAAGCAACACTAGAAAATCTTCTACTTGCTTTAGCAGGCAGAGACGAACAGCTTACAGGTACAAAGTCAACTTCAAACGGACGCTCTCTTAACTTGTCCGCTGGACAAATCGGTGAGTGCCCAGTTGAACGAGGAATTGTTGCAATTGGTCCAGGAACAGGTGACTGTGCTAACTCTACTACAGTAGAGCGTGTATACACCGCATACCGTGCACTCTCAATTGAGAATGTAACAGTATCTGCAAAGCGTGACGAGGCTTCAATGTTTGAAGTTTCATTCCGTCTACTACCAGAAGATGGTTCTGGCTCATACGGTAAGATCGTAGATCGTACCTTCGTACCAGTATCATAATAACAACTTAATAATACGACTTAGCCCATCTCATAACGAGGTGGGCTTTGTTGTTTTTGTGGTAAACTTAATATACTATGGCTACATCAATTTATAAAACAAAAAATATTTATCTGTTTGACGGAACAGAAATAGAGATTATGCCTCTTAAGATTAAGTACCTTAGAGAGTTTATGGATGCTTTTGATAAGATTAAGTACACCACAAATGATGATGAAGCTATGATAGTTTTGCTGGAATGCACAAGAATTGCTATGAAACAGTATTATCCACTACTATCTAAAAGCATAGAAGAATTAGAAGACAACATTGATTTGCCAACAGTTCATGAAATTTTAGATATAGCTGGAAATATTAAAATTGGTGAAAATAAAGAAGAAGACGTAAAGACACAAGCACAAAAAGGGGATCCAGGCCCATCTTGGGAAGATTTTGATTTAGCCAAGTTAGAGTCTGAAGTATTTTTGTTGGGTATATGGAAGGACTACTCTGAACTAGAAGAGTCATTATCTTTATCAGAAATAATAGCAATTATATCTAGCAAAAGAGATCTAGACTATCAAGAAAAAAAGTTTTTTGCAGCAATCCAAGGTGTTGATTTAGAAGACTCAAATGACTCAGATCGTGGTCAGAAAGAATGGGAAAACATGAAGGCAAGAGTCTTTAGTGGTGGCGCAACAAATGATAGTAATGACATATTAGCACTGCAAGGTCAGAATGCTCAAAAGGTAGGATTTGGAATTGGTATAGGGCTTGATTATGAAGACGCAAGAGACCCCTCTCTCATGGTATAATTAATGTAAACCTAGGGAGGGATCAACATGGCAACAACTGTTTATGAAGCACAACAGATTAAGCTAATTGATGGTACAGAAATTACTCTAAGACCGCTTAAGATTTCACTTTTACGAAAGTTTATGAAAAAGTTTGAGGGTATTGCAGAGGTAGTAGATGATAACGAAAAGTCAATTAATCTGCTTATGGAATGTGTACTAATCGCAATGGAGCAATACAAGCCAGAACTAGCATCAGATATTGCTGCTCTGGAAGAAAATATTGATTTGCCTACTGTGTATAAGATTGTTGAAGTAGCATCAGGAGTTCCAATTTCTGAAGCAGCAACACTCTTTGCCAGCAATGCAGATGAGTAAATAATTAAATAAAGAGGTGTAATGAATGGCTGATGCTCAGTCCAATATTAAGGTAAGTATTGATACTGCTGAAGCACTGGCGAATATCAAAAACTTACAGAGACAGATATCAGCCTTTCATACATCAATGGCAAAGGGCGGAGCTGCAGCTAATGCAGTTACTGCTCAAATGCAGCAAGGCTTAATTAACTCAATTAATGCTACGGGCAAGTTCTCTGCCCAGATGAAAACAATCAGAACAACCACTGAGTCGTTCACAAATTCTTTAGAGAAGAATAAGTTCTCACTTGGAGAATACTTTAGGTATGCTGGTGGAGCATCAAAAACTTTTGGTAGATTGTTTAAGTCTGAATTTGAGACAATAAACAAGGTTGCTAGAGAAAACGTAAAAGACCTTCAGACACAATACATCAAGATGGGCCGTGATGCAAACGGTGCTATGAAGGCAATTGCTGTAAGACCTCTGTCTCTTGACATGAATGATCTTGCAACAAAGACAATGATTGCTTCTGAAAAGCAAGCATTACTTAATCAGCTTTTAAAGCAAGGCTCTACAAACCTACTTAACTTTGGTAAGAATACACAGTGGGCTGGTCGTCAGCTTATGGTTGGTTTTACACTTCCATTAATAAGTGTTGGTGCAGCAGCATCAAAAACTTTTATGGATATGGAAACTCAGGCTATTCGTTTTAAGAAGGTATACGGAGATTTATTTACACCAGCATCAGAAACCCAAGCAGCACTAGAAGGAATAACAGAACTTGGAAAGCAGTTTACTAAGTATGGTGTTGCTGTTTCTCAAACAGTTGGACTTGCAGCAGAAGCTGCAGCAGCAGGTTTTCAGGGGTTAGATCTTCAAAGACAAACAACTGCAGCAACTAAGCTTTCTATTCTTGGACAAGTAGATAGTCAAAAAGCTCTTGAAACAACAATTGCTTTACAAAATGCTTTCTCAATGTCTTCTGAAAAGCTTGCAGAATCAATTGATTTTCTTAACGCAGTAGAAAACCAGACTGTTCTATCTCTTGATGATATGTCAACTGCAATTCCAAAAGCTGCACCAGTAGTTGAACAACTTGGTGGAGATCTTAAAGATTTAGCATTCTTTATGACTGCAATGAAAGAAGGTGGAATTAATGCATCAGAAGGGGCTAACGCATTAAAGTCTGGTCTTGGATCTTTAATTAATCCAACTGGAAAAGCAAACGATATGCTTTTAGCTTTTGGAATCAATGCAAAAAAGATTGTAGAAGATAATAGAGGAAACCTTAAGGCAACTGTTGTTGAGTTTGCTACAGCTTTAAATCAACTTGATCCACTAAATAGAGCTCAGGTTATTGAGCAAATGTTTGGTAAGTTCCAGTTTGCTCGTTTATCTACACTTTTTGCCAACGTTACCAAAGATGGTACACAGGCAGCACGTGTTCTTGACCTA